>JAEIGA010015943.1_pt1 | contig 11438 bp, 10 predicted proteins | sample 9270691 | NCBI WGS metagenome assembly JAEIGA01 (sample SAMN17057246, study PRJNA624740) | gut metagenome | biome: biome; isolation source: fecal sample | host: Bos grunniens | place: China: Xizang | collected 2019
CGCTCCAATGCACCAATCCACAACTCAAGATCGGGATTAACCGGATTCTTTACAAGAACAGGAATATCTGTTCCTTTGAGTGCATCTGCCAGCTCCTGCATTGCAAATGGATTTGCAACAGTCCTTGCTCCTATCCACAATATATCTATTCCAGCCTTAATAGCCTCAAAAACGTGATAAGGCGTAGCCACCTCGGTAGCAGTAAGCATTCCGGTTGTCTGTTTTACCTCTTTAAGCCAAGGAAGTCCGACAGCCCCTACACCCTCAAAACCGCCCGGTTTGGTACGTGGTTTCCATATACCTGCCCTAAAAATCTTTACTCCTTTTGCAGCCAAAGCAGTTGCTGTGTTAAGGACCTGCTCTCTGCTCTCAGCACTACAAGGGCCCGCAATAACTATAGGTCTCTTGTTATCAATGCCTTCAAACTGTAGTTGCTCTATTTCCATATTCATGGCGTTATACTTTTAATAATCAATATCTCTGTTAACTTCAATTGCAGTCTACACTGCATATTTCTTAAACCTCATCGGCAGTGGAATCATCCCCTTTTTACCGCTCTTATCCTTTCAAGAGCCTCTTTCAGGCGCTCCTCCTTGCAGCACAACGATATTCTCACATATCTCTCTCCCTGGCTGCCGAATATGAATCCTGGTGTTACGAAGACTTTTGCCCCATAAAGCACCTCATCACATATCTCTTTTGCACATCCATCAACTTTACCCCAAAGGAACATTCCTACCTGATCTTCGCGCGCATCAGCTCCGATCTCCTTCATAATTGCAAATGCCAGCTCCCGACGGCCTGAATAGACTCCGTTCATATTGTCGTACCACTCTTTTGTAGCACCCAATGCCTCAACAGCAGCGAGTTGCATAGGGCGGAACATACCCGAGTCCATATTGCTCTTCACTCTCAATATCCACTGAAGGAATGTACTGTTTGTACCCACCATTCCTATACGCCAGCCAGGCATGTTTGAAGATTTGCTCAATGAATTTAGTTCAATGCATATATCCTTAGCCCCCTCAACACTCAAAATGCTCAACGGTTTGTCATTGAGGATGAAGCTGTAAGGATTGTCGTGACAAATTACAATATTGTATCTCTTGCCAAAAGCTACCAGTTTCTCAAAGAGTTCCATACTGCCGTTTGCACCTGTTGGCATGTTGGGATAGTTGCACCACATCAGTTTTGTATTTGCAAGACTTATCTCCCCTGCCGCATCTGCAGCCTCAAGGGCATCAAAATCGGGATACCACGAATTCTCCTCACTTAGTGTATATGTATAAATTTTTGCCCCTACAAGTTTTGATACAGAAGAGTAGGTCGGGTAACCGGGATTTGGCACAAGAACACCATCTCCTTCATTAAGGAAGGCCATTGAAATGTGCATTATGCCCTCCTTGCTTCCTATTAGCGGCAGAATCTCATTTGCTGGGTCAAGTTCAACACCATACCACTTTTTATACCACTCAGAAAAGGCTTTTCTCAACTCAATTATACCCACATACGGCTGATAGCCATGACTTCCAGGCAGTGCCGCATTCCGGGAAAGTGTATTTATAACCGTCTCGGCAGGAGGCAGATCAGGGCTTCCAATACCTAAATTTATGACATCCTCACCATTGGCATTCATCTGTGCAATCTCCTTGAGTTTCACAGAAAAGTAATACTCCTCAACACTATCAACTCTTTTTGCCGGTCTTATCATCGGTTCCATAATACTATTATATTTATCAAAACAAATCACTAAACTGTCTGTCGGCCCTCCACATACTCACCCAATATCTTAAACTCCTTGCAGAGCGGTAATATAGCATCAATAGCCAACTTATATCTCTGGTAATCATCAAAAAGAAGATTGATATAGAACTGATACTCCCACTCCTTCCCCACTATTGGCAATGACTGTATCATAGAGAGGTTCATATCATAAAAGGACAATATTGTAAGAACTTTACTCAAGCTGCCCGATGAATGGGGAAGTGTAAAGACCATTGAACTCTTGTTTATGGCACCCAAACCTCCCTCACCTGATGATAAATCTGCAAGTACATCTTTGGCCACAGCCCTGTTTGCAAGTACCAGAAACCTTGTAAAGTTTCTCTTGTTTGTCTCAATTCCGCTGGCAAGTATATTCATTCCATACAGCTCCGCTGCTCCCGACGGGCATATTGCCGCATGATCAACAAGATTGTTCTCCTTAATCCACTTTGCACTGCCGGCAGTATCATCTTTCTCTACAAGTTTTACATTAGGAAGCTTGTCAAGGAACTCGGTGCACTGCATAAGTGCCATAGGATGGGAATTGACCTCTTTTATCTGATGTATATCAACCCCCGGAAGTGCCACAAGAGAGTGCTCTATACGCAATTTGTACTCACCTACTACTACAAGATCACTCTCCCTTATAATTTGATAGTTCTGCAGGATACTTCCGGCAATTGTATTTTCAATTGCCATTATTCCAAGGAGACCTGCATCCCTCCTTACCCTATCAGCAAGTTCCCTGAATGTATCACAATCTATTGACTCTATCTCATCCCCGGCAAAAAAGGCCTTTGCTGCAATATAGTGGTTACACCCTCCTATTCCCTGTATAGCTACTCTTCTTCTCATATGGTAACAATTAAATACCTCTGCTTCAAATAAAAAACTCCCGCCACAAAGGCAGGAGTCATATAATCAACGCAAATACAAATTACATGGACACTCCCACCTTCACTCTATTGCTAAAGTAAAAGTAATAATGGAAGTAGCTGCTAAATCGTACCTGTTTCATTTGCTTTCAATTTGTAAGGCAGAGCAAAATTATATATTTTTTATAAAACTCCAAAAGAAATTAGCATATTGTTGTAAATTTTATAATTTTGTGCAAACTAAAAGATTGTAAAAGTGAGCACAATTTATATTAAGGAGAATCTCAATGAGTTAGCTGCTATAATAAATAAAAATAGCAGTATTTTTGTTATAATTGATAACAATTTGAAACCTTATTGCAATCATTTTAGCCAATTCAATACAATATGGCTCAATACGTCTGAAAACCTGAAGACTCTTGATACCGTAGCGGAGCTTACAGGCAAACTCCTTGAAGCAGGTGCCGACAGAAGCTCATTCATTGTTGGAGTAGGAGGCGGTATCACCACAGATATTACAGGTTTTGTTGCAAGCACATATAAAAGGGGGGTAAAATTCGGTTTTGTACCTACTACCCTGCTTGCCCAGGTAGATGCATCCATAGGAGGCAAGAATGGTGTCAACTACAACTCATACAAGAATATAATCGGCACAATAAACCAGCCGGAATGGATATATATTTGCCCACAGATGCTCTCCACTCTCAATCCAAGGGAGTTCAAGGCCGGAGTTGCAGAGGTACTGAAGACCTTTATACTTTTTGATAAGGAATACTATAGCATAGCTGTTGACTATTTCTCAAAACTTGAACAGATACTTGAGGATAGGAGCTCCTATGCACCGGACGGCGAGTTTTACAGACTTCCTCTACTTACGGAGATTATCGGAAAGTGTGCACAATACAAATCTGCAGTGGTGGAGCGGGATGAATTTGAACGCGGAGAGAGAAGAATGCTCAATTTGGGACACACATTTGCCCATGCAATTGAGAAGATTTGCGGCGAAGCATGCAGTGCAGGGAGCAACCAAGGTGGAATCATGCATGGTGAGGCTGTATCAATAGGAATGGTGCTGGCTGCAAGAGTGTCGGGAAGAATGGGAATGGCATCAGAAGAGTTTGTAAACAGAGTGGAACATGACCTGAAAAGTGTTGGTCTGCCGGTTACAGTGCCTGCCAATCCCGCTACAGGTGAAGAGATTTCCATTGCCATGCTGCTTGAGGCTTTAAAAAAGGACAAAAAGGTTAATGGAGAGTATATAAATTTCATTATTCCCCAGGATTTGGGCAATGTAAAGGATATTAGGATACTTATTAAAGAGTTGGAGGATTTGGCTTGTGATTTGTGTTAGTGTACAGGAAAAGAGCCTTCAGAGGTGTCTGGAGATAATAAAAGAGGCCCCTATGGCTGAATTGAGGGCAGATCTATGCAAACTTTCACTGCCTGAATTGGAGAGAGTGGTGGAATCCCACCCAAATCTGCTGATTACATGCAGAATTGCCAACAGTTCCATCGAATTTGCCAAAGAGCAGATAATAACTGCCATAAGAAAGGGGGCAAAGTATGTAGATATAGAGATTGAAGCTCCTGTTGACTTTCTTGAATATGTAAAGACCTATGCCCAGGTAAATGGCGCGAAAGTGATAATTTCATACCACGACTTTGAAGGGACACAATCAGTTGAGGAGCTTGAACTGATTGCAGACATTTGCAGAAGGAAGGGTGCCGATATTGTAAAAATTGTAACTACCGCACATAATATTTCTGATGCCGTAAGGACATTAAGCCTATATAAGAGAGGCAATTGGGCAAGAGAGTTCAAGAGCAACAACTACTCAGAACATAAAGATGTCATGCTGCTTGCCTTCTCTATGGGTGAGGCCGGACAGTTCAGCAGATACCTCTCGTTGATGATGGGGGCTCCTTATACTTATGTAGCTGCCGAATCGGGCAGTTCCACAGCCCCAGGCCAATATACTGCCGAACAGATGAAAAAGCTGCTTGAAAAGGGAAAGGTCAAACTTGACTATATACTTTCCGGCAACTCAGTAGCCATTCCATGTTCAAAGAGTGTTGCACAGCGCGCCATATTGGCGGCAGCCTTTGCAAAGGGCAAGAGCAGACTCTCAAACTTTGAACCTTGCAACGACATAACCGGAGCTTTGGAGGTTGTCAAAAAGATGGGATGCACAGTCAGTGAATCCTATGGTAATGTGATTGAAATAGAGAGTCCCGGAGCAGAGGTAATAAGGGAGAAGATGACCACTGGAGTGAGAGTTGAACTCTTTACTGGCGAATCGGGTCTGCTGACTCGCCTGCTTGTTCCTTTTGCCACATACCTGAATGGCGGAGAGAAGGCATCCGAAACTACATCGAGTGTGAAAATAGTTGGCAAAGGGAGTATACTTGGCAGAAACCTCAAGGGGGCAGCAGAGGCCATAGAGAGTGCAGGAGCCTGCTGTTCAACCACAAATGGAGGTTATCTTCCATTCTCGATTACAGGCACCATTACAGGGCAGAAAATCACAATAAACGGCAAGGAGAGCTCACAGACAGTCTCAGGATTCCTAATGACTCTTCCGCTGTTGCCGTCTGACACCATTTTGGAGGTGGTCGAGCCGGCCAGCACTCCATATATTGATCTTACAATTGCTGTTGCCGAACAATTCGGCATTTCAATAGAGAGAGTAGAGGAGTCTGTCGGGAAGATCATTTTCAGCATCAAAGGTGGCAACTGTTATAAACCATGCGATATCTATCTGGAGCCTGATTGGAGTTCAGCTTCATTCTTTGCAGTAGCCTATGCCATTGCCTCAAAGGGCAACAGGAGAGAGTACCTGCTGAAAGGGATGAAGTGCGGCACAAGCCAGGCCGATGAGGCTGTACTTGACATTATAGAGATGGCTGGTGCACAGATAAGGAGAGTGACACTTGAGAAGGATGGCCTTCAGGATATTTACATAAGCACTCCTAATATCCTTAAGGGCTTCTCTTTTGATGCCACCAATGCACCGGATCTGTTTCCTATACTTACCGTACTTGCCATGTTCTGCAAGGAAGAGTCGGTCATCAAAGGGGTAAACAGACTGTTGGAAAAGGAGAGCAACCGTGCCGAGAGCATTTATACGGAGTTTACCGCCATTGGAGCAGACCTTGACATTAAAGATGACTATCTTTACATTAAAGGGAATATGCCGGAGGAATGCACATTGGAGACCAGTGCAAAAGGCAACGTCAGCGGCAAAAGCGGCAACAAGAAGTGCAATGTCCACAGCCATAATGACCACAGAATAGCAATGAGCCTGATTGTTGCATCACTATTCCTTGACAAGGTGATAACTTTAGACGAGATTAAGTGCATTGACAAATCTTTTCCATCATTTTTGGAGAGATTGTGATTTGTAATCGTTTATATTTATACAGTTAACAATATTAAGTTGAGATTATGAACAGTTACGGAAAAAAATTCAGAATATCCATTTTTGGAGAGTCCCATGGAGTACTGATTGGTGTTGTTATGGATGGAGTTCCAGCAGGAATACCTCTTTGCGAAGAGGACTTTCTGGCAGATCTTGCACGCCGTAAAAGCGGAGCCAAAGGCACAACACCCCGTAAAGAGGATGATCTGCCTGAAATTGTAAGCGGAGTGTGTGAAGGTTGTACAACAGGTGCCCCTCTCACTGTTGTTTTCAGGAACAACAATACCCGTAGCGGAGACTACTCATCTTTCAGGGAGATTCCCCGTCCGGGACATGCAGATCTTGTAGCATCGCTCAAACACAACTTTTTCAATGATATAAGGGGTGGTGGGCACTTCTCTGGAAGAATTACCCTTTGCCTTGTTGCTGCCGGAGTTGTGGCAAAGAAGATTGTTGCCCCAATAGATATAAAGGCATACATAACACATATTGGAGGCATCGCCGGTACAGAAAAGGATCGCGATCTTCCTGCAATATGCAACCCTGAATGGAGTGCAATCATAGATAAAGCCATCAAAGAGGGTGATTCTGTTGGAGGCGTTATCGAGTGTGAATGTACCAACGTTCCTATAGGGTTGGGAGAGCCGTTTTTTGACTCCCTCGAGTCGCAGATAGCCCACCTTGCATTTGCTATTCCCGGTGTGCGTGGTGTAGAGTTTGGCGACGGCTTTGCCTGCGCTGCAATGTTCGGCTCAGAACATAATGACTGTTACATTGACAAAGAGGGCAAAACAGCCAAGAATGGAGCGGGCGGCATAAACGGCGGCATCTCCAATGGTAATCCTATAGTATTCAGAGTTGCTGTAAAACCTACCGCAAGCATTAGCAAACGGCAGACATCATACAATTTCATTACTGAGCAGATGGAGAGTTTCTCTATAAAGGGACGTCATGATGCATGCATTGCCCTAAGATGTCCTGTTATAGTTGAGGCCATTGCCGCAATAGCTCTGGCCAATAACTAAGGTACCACAGAGAGTGATTCATGGTTGGTGTAATCCTTTGGCAAAATGTACATAGGTTCACCATTCTGCCATATTACCGGATTTTTGCCGTATGCGCCAAGAATATAGAGGTCACTGCCGCATAAAGCAGCCTCTGATATTGATATTCCAAAGTCATTGCTACCCGATGGTATAGCCAATGACTTTGTTTTTTTACCATCGGCATATATGTCGGCACCATTAGTTGTACCCAGGACCAAATAGAAATGGCCATCCTTCACAACCAGATTTGTACATTGCGTATAACTATCCGTTTGGAATATCTTCTCCCCGTTCCTATATACGCATATCACATCCTTTGACCCCGAAATATTGTTTGAGTAGACAAGGGAATATACATTATTTCCCTCTACTGCAACTGATTTTACCCAAACCATATCAGATCCATCATCAAATCTGTATAGAGGTTCCCTGTTTTTCCAGAGAGTAGCACCATATCTGCCATTGTAGACATATCCTCCGCAATAGAGGTCATTGCCATCTGCAGCAAGTGACCTTATGCCCACATCAAAAAAATTATCCTTAAACAGGTGGTATAGCTTCCCATTTTTGTAAACCCTTGACTCATATCTTGCCTCATACGTCTTGTAACTCTCTATGGCAGTATAAAGGTCCTCTCCTGAAGATTCAAATGCCGTCATCCACGAATTGGCTCCTCCGGTATGGAGATTATACAGCAGTACGCCGTTTTTATAGACCGCGTAAGAAATCTGTCCTGCCTCTTTCTTGGAGCCATTTGCCGTATAAACATTATTTGACATATCTGCCCTTACCTTGGTCCTTTCATCCACACCAAAGAGCTCTTTTGTGCCATCAAGGACTACCTCGTCGCCCGAAGTATAGATGTGCGGAACTACCTCCACCATACACTCCTTAACCATATCCTGCACTGTTGCCCTGACAATTGTCCTGCCAATATTATATGCCTTGAGTGTACCATACTCATCAATATCGGCAACAAACGGGGCAGTGCTGCCCCACTCCACCCTCTCATAGGCACCTTGAGGAGTGAATGTCGCAATAAATTTTGCAGAACTGTCAATATTGAGTTCCAGATTGGTATAATTGAGGTCAAAACCTGTTACCTCCGGCTCCTCTCTCGTACAAGAAACAAATGAGAGGATCAACAACGGGAACAATATCAGGTACTTTTTCATCTGCTTAATGGCAATAATGGTATAACTTTCCAAATATAATGAAAATAGAGCAAAATAAAAACCTGCCCGGCACACTACGGGCAGGTCTCTATAACACGACCTTTTGGAAAGGCGGTATATCTTGCCGGAACTACTCAATTACAGCCCCTGCAACTGTATTGGCAACAATTGACCTCAATCTTACAACTCCGCCCTTATCCTCCGGATGAACTCTGTGAGTCAAAAGTATCACAGCAGTCTTGGCTACAGGATCAACTATAAATGATGTACCTGTATAGCCTGTATGTCCAAAAGTACGTGTAGGATGGAAAATATTGCCATTATTTGAAGAGTACGGAGTATGGTTATGCCATCCGAGAGAGCAACCTATATGTTTAAGATCGTCAGGCACACGTGTCATTGCCTCAACTGTAAGCTTTCCAAGTACATGTTTGCCATTGAACTCTCCACCATTCATTAGGGCAGCAGCAAGGATAGCCAAATCCTCAGCATTTGAGAAGACACCTGCATTTCCTGAGTTACCATGGTTCATGACTCTTGCAAGCGGATCATGCACCTCACCCAAAAGTACAGAACCGTCCGGCTGTTTCTCAGTTGGAGCAACAAGTTTCATGATCTCCTCTTTATTATCCTTTTTGGGATTATAAGTAGTATGTTTCATACCCAAAACATCAAATATATTCTTTTGGGCATACTCGCTTATAGTCTGGCCTGTAATGTTCTGCAATACATTCTGTAGAGTAATGAAGTTCAAGCAGCTGTACTGGAATGTAGTGGTAGGCTTATAATCCCTTGGCATTGTACAGATGTAATTCATAAGCGAATCCGGATCTGCCACACCACATTTGTTGATTACAATACTTGGAGAAACATACGGAGGAAGACCTGATGAGTGTGTAAGCAGGTCAATGATTCTGATATGGATCTTCTCCTTTGTCTGAGGATCTACATAAGGCTGAAAACCCGGTATATACATATCAACCCTATCATTAAGTCTGAATCCGCCCCTCTCCATAAGATGGGCCATTGACATAGCTGTACCTACAACTTTACTGCATGAAGCCAAGTCAAAAACAACATCCTCCGTCATAGGAACAACTTCGGGGTATACACTCTTGTTGCCATACGCCTTGATATAAGCGAGCTTACCATCCTTTACAACAGCAAGTACTGCTCCTGGGATCTCCTTATTCTCAATTGACGCATTGATTATATCATCGACTTTTGAAAGTTTCTCAGGATCCATCCCGACAGATTGGGGAGTAACCCTCTGGATAGATTGCGAAGTTGTTGTAGTGCTGCCAGTGCAGGAAACAGCAACATTCAGAACTAGCATTGCACATAGGGCAAATGCAACTGATAAAATGTTTCTCTTCATATAAGTGTAAGTTTTATAATTTGTTTTATGGAACAAAGTTAATAAATATCATACAAGAACAAAGAAAAAAAGGCAGCCTTGACAGCTGCCTTTTTTATATAAGATTTGTAAATATTACTCCTCTTTGTTTGCTTTAGGTCCACGTTTTGGGCCTCTGCGATCGTTTCTGCGATCACCTCTGCCTCTACGCTCACCTCTACCCTGACCTGCTGAAGCGTTAGCGTTTACACCAGCGTTAGGAGTAAGATCTCTCTTACCATAAACCTCACCGTTGCAAACCCATACTTTTATACCTAGCACACCAACTTTAGTGTTAGCCTCTGCCAAAGCATAGTCAATATCAGCGCGGAAAGTGTGAAGAGGAGTACGACCCTCTTTGTACAACTCAGCACGTGCCATCTCAGCACCACCCAAACGACCGCTGATAAGTACTTTGATACCCTCAGCACCCATTCTCATTGTTGTAGCGATAGCCATTTTGATAGCTCTACGGTATGATACACGACCCTCAACCTGTCTTGCAATATTGTTTGCAATGATGTTTGCATCAATCTCAGGACGTTTTACCTCAAAAATGTTGATTTGAACCTCTTTGTTTGAGATCTTCTTCAACTCCTCTTTAAGTTTGTCTACCTCCTGACCACCTTTACCGATGATAACACCAGGTCTTGCAGTGTGGATAGTAACTGTGATAAGTTTTAGTGTTCTCTCAATAACTATTTTAGAAAGACTTGCTTTAGCCAAACGTGCATTCAAATACTCACGGATTTTAGTATCCTCAAGAATTTTTGCTGCGTAGTCTTTTCCGCCGTACCAGTTAGAGTCCCAGCCACGGATAATACCAAGTCTGTTGCTTATTGGATTAGTTTTTTGTCCCATTATTTAGCCTCCTCTGTTTTTACGGCTTTTGTGCCTACTATTATAGTTACGTGGTTAGAACGTTTACGTATTCTTGCAGCTCTACCTTGAGGGGCAGTTCTGATTCTTTTCAAAGAACGACCTTGGCCAACCATAATTGATTGAACACATACGTTACCATTCTCCAACTCTTTTCTATCAGCCTCGTTTTTAGACTCCCAGTTTGCAATAGCAGAACGAAGAAGTTTCTCCAAACGAACTGAAGCCTCTTTATTTGAATATTTAAGAATATCCAAAGCGCGATTAACCTCTACGCCTCTGATAATGTCAGCTACCAAGCGCATTTTACGAGGAGAGGTAGGAACATCATTCAGCTTAGCAATAGCTGTCTGTTTCTTTATCTCTTTAAGCCTGTCGGCCATTATTTTTTTACGAGCTCCCATTTTACTGTAATCTGTATTTCATTATTCTATTAACGATTACCCGAGTGACCTTTGAAGGTTCTTGTCGGTGCAAATTCTCCGAGCTTGTGACCTACCATATTCTCAGTAACATAAACAGGAATAAACTTATTTCCGTTATGAACAGCTATAGTATGACCAACAAAGTCTGGCGAAATCATACTGGCTCTTGACCAGGTTTTCACTACATCTTTCTTGCCTGTCTCATTCATGGCAAGAATTCTTTTCTCTAGGCTTGCCTCAATATAAGGGCCTTTTTTTATTGAACGACTCATAATACTCTACTTCAGTTTAATTCCGTTATTTACTTCTTCTTTCGATAATAAACTTCTTAGTAGTCTTCTTAGGATTTCTTGTCTTGTAACCCTTAGCTGGTAAGCCTTTTCTTGAACGTGGATGACCTCCTGAAGCACGGCCTTCACCACCACCCATAGGGTGATCAACCGGGTTCATTACAACACC
>JAEIGA010015944.1_pt1 | contig 11438 bp, 11 predicted proteins | sample 9270691 | NCBI WGS metagenome assembly JAEIGA01 (sample SAMN17057246, study PRJNA624740) | gut metagenome | biome: biome; isolation source: fecal sample | host: Bos grunniens | place: China: Xizang | collected 2019
AATATTTTTAGTAAAAATAATAGAGATATTACTGAAGAGCTATCGTTAAATAATAATTTTACTCACAAGCAACTAATTAGACTTAATTCATTTTGGCGTGAAGATGAATATTCTGATGACAATTTTGTTATAACAGATGCCGATACAACGGCTACAATTATGCAAACTAAACAAGAACTTTTAGAGTGTGGACGAATTGAATTATCTAAGTTGTGCGAACCAAGATTAGAGTTCTCAATGGATATGGCAAATATTTATGCTCTAGTAGAGTTTGCGCCAATTATTGATCAATTCCAGCTAGGAAAATTAATTAATGTTGCAATTCGTGATGATTATATTAAACGAGCAAGATTACTTGAAGTAAATATTAACTTTGATGATTTTTCTGACTTTTCATGTGAGTTCGGTGAATTAACTAGTCTAAGAACTCCATCAAGCATTCATGCAGATCTATTGGCGCAAGCTTTAAGTGCTGGTAAATCTGTCGCTAGTAATGCATCATATTGGAATAAAGGTGCAGACCTTGCTACAGCAACAGATGTAAAAATACAGCAAGGTTTACTTAATGCAGTAAATGGTTTATATACATCAGACCAAAGTGTTATGATTGACAATGATGGAATAAGACTTAGAAAAATTATTGACGTTGCGTCTGGAACATATTCTCCAAATCAAGCATGGCTTAGAAATAATACAATTCTATATTCAACAGATGGATTTAAAACTGCTAAAACTGGTTTAGGTGAATTCCAAATAGATGGAAAAACATTTTATGGCATGATCGCAGAGGCGGTGCTTTCTGGTTATATTGAAAGCTCAGAAATTGTTGGTGGTAGAATTGATATTGGCAATAGCACATTTACTGTTAGTCCAGAAGGTAAGATGGTAGCTCAAAGTGCCGATATTACTGGAGCTATTACAGCTACTAGTTTAACTCTTGGTGAAGGCGTTACAATACCATATTCTAGTGTTACTGGAATTCCAGAAACTGGCGTGTATATAGCTATAGATGGAACTGTTGGTTTGGAACCGTCTGAGGGTAGTACTGGTTTTAAAGTGAGTAATAGCGGATTGCTACAAGCATCCAATGCAATCATATATGGCACTGTATATTCTAGCGCTGGCAAAATTGCTGGATGGGACATTAGTGGCAATAAGTTTATGAAGGAACTTACAATAGACAGTAACGACTATCAAATGTACTTGCAGTCCCCAAACGGAGATTCTACAACAAACGCTTTTGCTGTAAGAACAAAGCCGTCTGATGGCACTGAATGGGATGTACAATTTGCAGTTAATTATAAAGGTAAATTAACTGCTAAAAATGCTAATATAACAGGTGACATCACAGCAAATAATTTGTCTTTAGGTGATGGAGTAACAATACCATATTCAAAATTATCTGGGGCACCGAATTTGTCTGTATATATAGCCAAAGATGGCACTGTAGGCTCAACTCCTGCAAGTGGAAGCACAGGATTTAAAGTAAGTAGTAGTGGATTGTTAACAGCATCTAATGCTGTTATATATGGCTCTATATATGCAAGTAATGGTACTATAGCTGGATATAATATTGGGTCAGGAGGCAGTTATGATAATGCTATATATAAGCGTGTAACTGGTGAGAACGCAGAATATGAGGTTGGTTTGAAATCAACAAGCGGAGAAACAGATTTGGCATTTTTTGTTAAACAATCAACTGACGATTGGTCAAGCTCTGAAAACACATTCTATGTTAATAATAGAGGTAAGCTATATGCTCAAAATGCAGATATTACAGGAAAAATAACTGCATCAAGCGGCTCTATTGGAAGTTGGACTGTCGGAGATATGGGTAATTACACAGATAGTATATATACTACCTATTGTGCCGCATCAACTCCATCAGCTAGCAATCCAGAGTATGCAGTATTTATGAGGGGCAAGGGCGAGCAAAATACTATAGCTATAGGAGTTAAAAATAGAACATCTTCTTCAACTGCATGGGCTGACGCAGACACTCCTTTTTATGTTAGAAAAGATGGCTTTGTCAAAATGACAAATGCAGATGTGACTGGTACTATAAATTCTACAAACGGCTCTATTGGTGGATTTGATATATCTGCAAAATATCTACGAAGCGACATTACAAAGAGTGGAACAAGATATCAAACGTTTATACAAGCTGCAGATGGCACAGACACAACAACAGCTATTGGAGTTAGAACTTCAGATGATAACGGTGAAACTTGGACTTATCAATTTAGAGTCAATTATGATGGATCTGCTACATTAAGAAACGCAACTATTACTGGTGATAGTACAATTGCTTCTGCTTGTATTCCTAATTTAAATGCAAACAAGATAACGGCAGGCACACTCGATGTTGATAGAATACCAAATATATCTGCAGGTAAAATTACTAGTGGAACAATTAGCACTGATAGACTTGACGCTTCTGTAATTACAACTGGCAACTTCTCAAGTAAAACACTAAGTACAAGCAATTTAACAGTTGCTAGCGGATGTAGACTAGGCGTAGCTAGTGAATATAATGCATTAATTAGAACTGTAGGAGATTATACATATATAAGAGGATATGGCCCAGACACAAACTATGAAACTTCTTTTTACAATTTAGTTAAGTATGTAGTACAAAATTCTTCTAATAGAGATATAAAGAATGAAATACATGACTTTGATGATAGATATGATGCATTCTTTGACAGATTAAAGCCACAGCTATTTAAATATAATTTTGAGCCTAATATGGGATATACGATGGGTTATATATGGCAGGACACAGAAGAGGCTCGTATTGCATCAAATTTAACCGCTAATGACTTAGGTGCATTGTATGAAACAGAAGGAGTTACTGGTGGTTTAGCACTTAACAAACAAGATTTTATAGCACTTAATACTTGGCAAATTCAAAAACTTAAAGCCAAAGAAACAGAACGAGAGGCAAAAATTTCTGAATTAGAAGCTAAGCTTGCTGAATTAGAAGCTAAGCTTGCTGAATTAGTAAAGTAAAGAAAGGAACAATGAAAACATGAATGAGAATATTGTAAAGCCTATGTCTGTAGCAAGACAAGAATTTATAGAGAAGATAATTGATGATGTTAATAACTGTCAGCTACCGCTATTTGTGATCGAACCTATTTTACAGGACTTATTAAATATGGTGAGAACTTCTGCACAAAAACAATATGAAGCTGAGAAGGCACAGTATGAGCAGCAATTATTTCAGAATACAGCAAATTAAATAATTTAAGGACTACACTTAATTGTGTAGTCCTTGTTTTTTTCCTTCTTGTTCTAGGTATTCTGTAATAATTTTATTTACTAATGAATTTAGCGTCCTTTCTTCCTGGTGCGCAATAATTTCTAAGCGAAGTTTCTTTGAAATTGGTAATCTCAATGTAAGCGTATGGGTCTCTTCTTTCTTCATAAAATACCTCGTTTTTTATTACAGTATAATAGTTTTTGAACACAAATGCAACGGCAATGCAATAGGGGACAGTTATATGTCAACATATACTGTAACCATAACATCCTTGTATACATCTTGCCTTGTGTTTTTAACAGTTGGCAACAAGTCAGAAAAGTCATGTCTATATGTAGTAAGCAGTACAGACTGTATACTACAATCGGTAATGTCTTTATGATTGATTGAAAAGTTTGCTTCAATGTCTCCAGACATGTGAATCTCTATGTTGTCACGACTATGCACAATGATACTTTTTACAAGACCTTTTATTATTTCATCAGTACATTCAATCACATTAAACTCTTTTTGTAGAGTATTTTTTAATAACAACATTTTATCCTTTTTGTTGGCTGCTAATGCATTACTTTTTTCTAGTGTATCGTATGCTTTATTGAGTGAATCAATATTGTCTCGTATGTCATTTGCATCTTCTGTAAATTCTTGTTCTGTAATTTCGTTACGACGACGCATTAACCTTAAGTTTTTTAGTTCAGTATTAAGCTGATTTATTTGAGCTTGAACTTCTAGCATTTCTGCTTCATATCCAGTATTGTCAATTACTTCCTCTGCACTTTTCATAAAGTTTTCTAACACATTGTCTTTGTCTGTTTTCAAACCTTGTAAAATTATTGTCATGGCTTTATATATTAAATCTTGCGGCAATGCATCACTGGCACACTGAGATTTTCCTCTTGCCATATATGTATTACATTTCCATACAACTCGTTCGTAAGGCTTGCCCTTATTCCACACACATCTTCTAAATTTTGCACCGCACTTGCCGCATGTAATTTTGCCGCTCAATGCGTGTCTACTACTATATCTACTTCTGTTATTCTTTAAGTCTGGATCTGCTAAGTTTCTTCTACGTTCTAGCTCCATCTGTGTTGCTTTAAATTGTTCTTCGGATATTATAGGTGGAATGCAATAATTACCGTTCTCATCTGCTGTAAACAAATACTTAACTTTTTCTCCTCTATTTTTGACTCTCTTGTGAGTCAAGTAATCTTGTGTATAGCTTTTGCCAAGAAGCAAATGCCCACAATATTTCTCATTTTTGAGCATTGCTCTTACAGACACTGGATTCCATATATCTTTGCCCTTGGCAGTTTTATGTCCTTCTTTCTCAAGCTGCTTTGCAATAGTTCTTATTCCGTAACCTTCAAGAAATAAATCAAATACTCTACGCACTGTTTTTGCTTGTTCTTCATTAATAATTAACCTGCCATCTACTCGATCATATCCCATAACGTAACTATTGCAAAAGATTTTGCCGCTACGCATAGCTTTATCTTGTCCCCACACGACATTTTCTGATATTTGCCTACTTGTGTCCTGAGCTAAAGATGCAAATACTGTTATTAAAAATTCTCCACCAGACCCAAGCGTATGAATATTTTCGTTTTCAAAAAATATATCGACATTAAGTTCTCTTGTTTCTCGTACAATTTTAAGCAAGTCTGCAGTGTTTCTTCCAAGTCTACTAATGCTCTTGCATATAATCAAATCTAGTTGATTACTTTTACAATCCCTAAGCATATCTTTTAATCCAGAACGGTTCTTTGTATTTGTACCAGTTATTCCTTCATCTGCGTAAATTTTTACTAGATTCCAGTCTTCATGCTGAGTAATATATTCTGTATAATATTTTACTTGTGCGTCAAAACTGTTAAGCTGCATTTCTTTCTCGGAAGATACACGACAATAAGCGCCAACTCGTTTTTTAAGAGAAGAGTTTGTTTGAGAATTAGGTTTTTTGTGTGCTTCTATTACTATTGGTTTCAATATATCACCTCATGTCTAATTGTATTATATAGTACAATTATATATCTGATATGTAAGCTTCGTCAAGAATCTCCTGAATTTTATAATATTGTCTTAATTTTTCTAAAATATTTTTAGACTCTTGTTCTGTTAACAGTCCTTTAGATGTTAATTGTTTAGATATGCTAACGCTTCTATAGTAGTTTAATAAATTATAAAAAGTATTATTTATGTCCATTTCGTTCACTCCTTAAAAAACAAAAGGCAGCAACAGAGATTTTCTGTCACTGCCCTTGATGTGTTAACCTATAACTGTGCCAATTGTATCGTTTGAAGATGTTAAGCAATCATCATATACTGATCTAAGATCTAGACTATCTAGAGTACAAGCTTTAGTTGCGCACGCAGCCGTTGCAATAGTGTCATATGCTGCACTAGTACCTTGAGCAGACCAACAATAATCCACTGCGTAATCACGACTAATACCGATACTGCTTGCTTCTTTAACAGCATCCATATTTGCACCGAGGAACATAAAAGTCCATCCATGTCCATTTGTTTGATGTTTAATCATCTTCTCAATTTGTGACTTAGTAAACTTACGGCTAGAGTTTTCTTCTCCATCAGTTGTAATTACAAATAGAACATGGTCTGGCTTTTCTTCGCCAAGTTCATCATGTCGATCCTGAACACGATTAATTGTTTCTCCAATAGCGTCGAGCATTGCAGTATAACCGCCAGCTCTATAATCTTCTGTGGTCATAGGTTTAACTTCATAAACATCAACGCCATCGTGTAGTATTCTCCAAGTGGTATCAAATAGGACTGTAGTTAATGTAGTTTTTGTATCATCCTTCTGGCTATCAACAAAGCCATTAAAGCCTTCAATGGTTTCTTTAGTTAGGCGGCTCATTGATCCAGATTTGTCGATTAGGAAAATGATCTCTGTATGCTTCATTTAAATCACCATTCTTTTCATAAAATCTTTTACTGTGTTATATACTTGCTCTAATTCTGAGTTAGCATTAATTGGGCAAATATAAAAATTAAACTCACTGTCTTCACGAATTTGTTCTAGCTGCTCTAACCAATCTTCTTTTTCGTCAGTAAGAAGTCTGCCTACAATTGCTGTATCACTATCGCAACGTTCAATCATACGCTGAATACGACTATAAACATTTGCTGCAAAGAAAATTACATATATTTTTCTATTTAATAGATTGTAGTTGTCCAATAATGTTTTAACTCCTTGAATGTCAACTACATAAATATCTGCATTTTTAACTTGTTCTAGAGTTGTACAATAACGATGTCCGTTATATACGGTAGATGCAATAATATTTTCAAGCTTGTCATATTCTTCGTCAGAGATGAATGTGTGTCCAATTTCATTTTCATAACGTTTCGGACGTGTTGTATATGAATAGATTTGGCTGTATCCGTCTGATGTTAGCATATCAGCCACTGTGGTTTTGCCGCTTGCGCTTTTGCCAACGAATAGGAATAATGGTTTATTCACTTACAACACCACTTTCTGAAAGCGCTTTAATCTTATCTTTTAATTCTTTCTTTGTAGGATAAGCACCACAACTCTTCTTTCCTTCTGGACACCAAAGCGTTGCCTGACAATTAGGAACAAGGTCGTTTTTCAGTTCAGGTAAAACTTCTAATGCAGCTTCTTTGATTAACATTGCAAGCTTTCTATGAACATCTTCTGTTCTTACACAAAGTCTCATGTTACAGAAATGAATCAATGCCTCTACGGTTAAGCCGAAAATGAAACTGCTATGTGTAGCCATAGGTAGAACATATCTAGCCTGCTCATTTGCTCTTTCATTAGAGTTGGTTTTATCATAAACATATTCTTGAATTTTGCCATATAGGTCAATTGTATTCATCATATGATTATGATACTCTGCCATCAGCTCATCATTGCCAGTGATCTCGATTGGAAGTTCATATGCAAAGCTGCTCTTGTCTACATATCTAAAACTTTGCACATTTTTCATTACGCCAACTTCATGTCTAACAGCTTGGTCGATTGTAAATCTTGGACATTCATCAATTTGAAATAGAATATATCTTGCTCTGCTTCCAGAGTAGTGTTTTGAAAATTTACATCCTTTGCCTACAGCAGCAGGGTTGTCAGTTTCAGTAGCATAACAAACCTTAGATGCAGTTCCCCACCAATAAAACAAGTCTTTAGTTTCTTCTGGATTTAATAGTGTTACTTTCATTTAAATCAACTCCTAATTACTTCCCTGTATGACCAAAACCACCACTACCTCTTTCAGTTTTATCTAAAGAAGATACTTCTTTAAATTCAACATCAAGATATGGTAGAAATACCAACTGAGCAATTCTATCACCATTATGAACAAACTTATCACAGTCAGTATCGTTATGAAGTGCTACAATATACTCTCCAGTATAATCTTCGTCACACACACCGACACAATTGGCAGGTCTTAGACCTTGTTTAGTAGCCAAACCACTTCGTGCAAAAATTGCTCCAAAATAACCTTCTGGAGGAGTAATTGCAAGTCCAGTTCCAATTTTTACTGTGTCGTGTGGACGAATTACAATTGACTCTGAGTCAATGCAAGCACATAGATCCCAACCAGCAGCTTTAATACTACCTTGATAGGGGAGCTGAGCTCCCCCATTTAGTTTTACAACCTTAACAACATTCATGCTATTAACCTCCTATTAGAACCACCAAAGAGAACGGTCAAACACATACTTTAGATAAGGATACTGCTTGGTTAAAGATAAAGACTTATATTCTTTAATATGTTCCTTAATCATTTTTTCAACTTTGTCAAATTCAGTATAAATTGCATTGGCACTTTCCTTACGCATTTCTAGATATGCGTTATTCTTTCTTGCTTCCTCTGCTTCTTGATACTTCTTAAAGCAAGCACCCTCACAAGAAACACGATCTTCTAGTCTGTCGTATTCCTTATTACAAAAACCACATCTGTACATCAAAACACTCCTCTATAATTTTGTATTGTAATTAACCACAACGACTCCATCCACATTGACAAATAACACATCCGCCCTCGTGAATTAGTTCTGAACCACATTCAGGACAAACGTCTTTATTTGCAAAATGAATTTTAGGTCTGTAGTTTTTAATTTCTTCAATTGCTACATCATATATTTCTTCAATATATTCGTTGTCTTCTTCTACTTTAAATTCATTCAAAATAGACTGTAGAACATGAGCGATTGCACTTGGACAAGATGCACCTTTGCTTAGATGCTGACCCTTGCCTCGAGCGTATTGGAAACTAGGACACGTTCCTGTTTGTTGCAATTGATTAATAATATATTCGACTGGCACACCACCACGAATGCATGCAGATAATAGTCTACTTACTGCTTGAGTGTTGATTGTACAGCCACCATTGCCGCCAGTATTTGTGAAACAGTCATAGATTGTTCCACTATCGTCATAGCCAACAAAGAAGTATAGTTTGCCACAGCCAGTTTTTAGCTTAAACTTCTTGTATGTTAGATCTTCAGGAACAGATAAAATTGTTCCACGAGGAATGGTGTTTTCTGTAACTTCTTTTACGTCAGACTTGCTTTCTTCTTTATTGTCAGTAGTATTTAAAATTGCTACTCTGTCACAGCCGTCTCTGAAGATTGTAATACCCTTTAGTCCTGCTTTCCAAGCTTCAATATAAATATTAAAAACATCTTCCTTAGTTGCGGAGTTTGGTAGGTTTACAGTAGAACTAATACTTGCATCAATATGATCTTGCCATACAGACTGCATTGCAATTCTATCTTTATAATTCAAAGACTGTGCAGTAACGAAATATTCAGGAAGTTCATCTTCATTAGATAGGCCATTTAACTCCATGTACTTTTGAACAATAGGAGCATATACCTTGTAAGTTACGTCTTTACCATGCAGTGACTTTGTAGTTCTTGTATAGCTGTTAGCAAAGATAGGTTCAATGCCACCAGAAATACCAATCATTGTAGATAAAGTTCCAGTAGGAGCAATGGTTAATAGCTGAGAATTGCGAAGACCATTTTTAGTTACAAATTCATATTCCTCAGTGCCATTAATGTGGTTTGTAAAAAACTTAGTTTTTACAATTTCTTTCATATTGCACTTAGGGAATTGTTCGGTTATTCCTGCCATGTGTGCGGACATAATAATAGACTGGTTTGCCATTACATATCCAATCTTGTCACATAGAGAAATAGAATCCTCTGAGCCATATCGAATTCCCATCTTTAAAAGCATGTCAGCAATACCCATAATGCCTAGGCCGATCTGCTTCCAATCTCTAACACTATCTCTTTGTTCTGCAAGTGGATGTAGAGGTAGTCCTTCATCAAGAACTTCATTTAAACCAACAACAGCTTTTGCAACCGTGTCTGCAAAACTTGTAAAATCAAATTTGGCATTTGGTGTGAATGGATCTGTTACAAATTCGGCTAGATTAATACTACCGAGAAGGCAGCTACCGCCGGGTGGCAACGGCTCCTCGGCGCAAGGATTCGTACCTGCATATGCAAACTCTTTTGTATTTGACAATAAATTATAGTCACAAATTCTATCCCAGAATAAACATCCAGGCTCTCCCATGCTCCAATTGTTGTCTGATAGTTTCTTAAAAATCTCTCTTGCTTTAACAGTCTTTGTAATAGTTTCATTGGTTTCTGGACGAGTGAAAGATAGTTCAAAATCTTTATTGTCAACAACTGCATTCATAAAGTCATCTGTAAAGCGAATTGAAATATTGGCATTTGTGACCTTATCAAGATCGTTTTTGATGTCAATGAATTGTTCAACATCAGGATGATGACAATCCATTGAAATCATTAAGGCACCCATTAGTGGACTATCTCTTAGGTTTACACCCTTGGATACTACTGCGGTAATTAAGATATATCGCTATATCTCCGCTAGTCTCTACACCTTCCTACTCTGTAGGCTCGGCACGGTATTATTGCTTATTTAGCACCTTCACCGTTTTCTTCCAATTCAAGACGCAGTGCCTTTGCTTTTAAGTATTTTCTATTTAATACAATGAAGTCGTTATTTGGATAAATATAATTAAGAAATTTTAAAACATCATCTTTGTTTGCGAATTCTAGCACAAAACAATTTTCACCAGTTTTAGGTCTTACAACAGTGGAAATGTCCAATTCTTTAATAAGAACATTCTGTAATCCAGTGGCAATATTTAACGAAGTAGTAAAAGAAATTTTTTGCCAAATTCTATTTTTGTCTTTTCTTTTACCCCATGTTAAACATCCATCTGAATCAAATGCTCCTAATAAAGCATATCTGGTAAGTTCTTTTTTTGTAATTGGAAAATGTCTGTCGTTCTTTAAAGGGCCACCTACAAAAGTTTTAATGTCAGGAATTTTTTTATAAAGTCTTGCTCTTGGAAATCTTCTTGCTTTTTTGTCATAAGTGTTGTCAACATACACTCTACAATTAATTAATTCAGAGATGTAATAAAGAACTTCTTTATCTGCTTTTTCTACTGACAACTCTACAGTGTCTCTGTTATCAATTGCTGCATCGCAACAAATAAATCCAAGAATATAAGCTTTTTCTTTTGTGTCAATTGAACCTATTTTATAATTCGCAAGTTTATGTTTTTCTTGCTTTTCTGCTAGGCCAAATTTATGAATGAAATAGCCAATGTTGCTTCTACTATATCCCAACTCTTCTGCAATTTGTATATTTGTCATTCCACGACCCAAACATTTTTCTAAAATTTCTTTAGTTAATTCAGTTTTCATTGTAATAAAACTCCTTTACTTTAAGTTAATTTCAAGTGAGCAATACTTAATTATTTACGTCTACCATTCTGACCAATTAGGCCAGTAATTGATGAATACAGGTCCATAAACGACACCGAGCCAGATGTACTTTTTGCCGTATTATTAACCTTTGCTCCACATGGTGCTAGATTGCTAATGTCAATTCCACAACCACCGCCATAGCTAAACGTTCTTGCTAGCTTGGAAGCACACTCAAAAATGCTCTCAATTGAATCATCTGGAGGAGTAATCACATAGCAGTTACTATATGTTACCTTATGCCCGCTCTTATTTAACCCTCTATTGGCAAGAATTCTTCCTCCAAATAAAAACTTCTTTTCCTTAATTAACTTTCTTACGGCATCATTTCCGCCGCTTACTCTGTCAAGCCACTCATCGAATG
>JAEIGA010015945.1_pt1 | contig 11437 bp, 9 predicted proteins | sample 9270691 | NCBI WGS metagenome assembly JAEIGA01 (sample SAMN17057246, study PRJNA624740) | gut metagenome | biome: biome; isolation source: fecal sample | host: Bos grunniens | place: China: Xizang | collected 2019
AGCATCCATTAGGTCTTCATCTATGGTAATGCTACCAATATAGTTAAGATTAGCATCTGTAACGCTTACTCTGTGAATCTTAGATTTAAGAATTTCTATCATCATATCTTAGTAGTGTATATTATCTATTAATCTTATTTTTCCACAATAAACAGCAATGCAACCTACTATATAATCGCTTTTGTCCCAAGAAGAAACGCTTTGTAGAGTATTGCCATCTACTATGTCGTAATAGTCCATTTTGAAAATGTCATCTACTTTAAATTGGTCGATAACCCAATTTTTGACTTCGTCAACAGACATTTCTTTTGCAAAGTTAACACTTTTACTCAAAACTTGTGATATTAAAGCTGCTTTTTTACGTTCTTCTGCAGATAAAAGTTCATTTCTACTACTACGAGCCAAGCCGCTTTCTTCACGAATGATAGGACAAGCAATAATTTCTACAGGTAGATTTAGTTGTCTTACCATGTCTCTAATAATGGCAACTTGTTGGAAGTCTTTTTCACCAAAGTATGAACGAGTAGGCTCTACGGCGTAGAAAAGTTTGCTCACAATTTGTGCTACGCCATTGAAGTGACCTGGTCTGTATTTGCCCTCCATTACAGTTTCGATACAGCCGAAGTTGAACTTGCGAGTATCTTCTTCTGGATACATTTCTTCTACTTGTGGCATAAATACAATGTCGCAACCAGCTGCTTCAAGAAGTTTTTTGTCTGCTTCTTCGGTGCGAGGGTAGCGTTCTAGGTCTGCTTTGTCGTTGAACTGTGTTGGGTTTACAAAAACACTTACTACAGTAACATCGTTTTCTTCAACACTACGTTTAACAAGCGAAATGTGACCATCGTGAAGAGCACCCATTGTTGGAACAAAGCCTATATTCTTTGAGCTATATTTTTCTAACTCTTGTTTAAGTCCTTTTATAGTTTCTACTACTATCATAGTCTGGTTTATTTTTAGGGCACAAAATTAGATAAAATTACCATTGTACCAAAGTATTAGAAGAAAAATTATGACCAAATAATTGTAAATTTAAGGATTTTTTTTTATATCTTTGCAAAGTAATTGATTTTTTTATTAATATGGCAGTAAAAGTTTTATACATCACACAAGAGATTTTCCCTTATTTACCAGAATCAGAAATTGCGAAAAAAAGTCGTGAGTTACCCCAATTCATTCAAGAATTAGGAAGGGAAATTCGTACTTTTATGCCTAAATATGGTTGTGTGAACGAAAGAAGAAATCAATTACACGAAGTTATTCGTCTTTCTGGTATGAACCTTATAATTGATGATACAGACCATCAATTAATTATTAAGGTTGCTTCTATTCCAGCTGCACGTATTCAAGTTTATTTTATTGATAACGAAGAATTCTTCAAACGTCGTTTCGTGGTGAAGGATGAAGCAGGTAATGACTTTGCCGATAATGACGAAAGAGCTATTTTCTTTGCTCGTGGCGTTTTAGAAACTGTAAAAAAACTACGTTGGACTCCAGATATTATTCACTGCCACGGATGGATGTCGGCTATTGTGCCAGTAATGGTGAAAAAAGCATACAACGACGACCCATTCTTTAAAAATTCTAAAGTGGTTTATTCTGTATATGATGATGAGTTTACCTCTCCTATGCCAGATAGAATGGCAGAAAAGATTTTAATGAGCGGAATAGAATCATCAGATTTAACTACATTGGCAGGGAATGCAAATTATGAAACTCTTTCTAAGTTGGCAATGGAATATTCTGATGGTGTAATTCAGGCATCAGAGAATATTAATGCAAACTTGTTGGAGGAAATTAAAAATTCTCAAAAATTGTTCCTTCCTTACGTTTCAGACGATAAATATGTAACTTCGTATAACGAATTTTACGATAAAGTTTTAGAAAAATAAGTTACTTATGAAAATTTGGGCTGGAATAATATTATTCCTTACTTCTATACTTCTTATTGCTTGTGAGGCAGATGGTATTGGCATGGAAGTTCAACCTACCGAGGATAAATTATCTGTTGTTACAGATTCTTTTTCACTATCCGCCACTTCTGAGCTGATTACTAATAGATATTCAGAGTCTGATAAACTCTTTTTAGGAAATTATAGTGATCCTATTTATGGTACTGCAAAATTAGATTTTCTTGCAGAGTTTAGATATTTGAATGCAGATTTTCCAACTACAGCCAAGGCTAAATCTATTCAAGTGGTTTTGTATTATAAAACATTTTTTGGAGACTCTACAGCTGTACAAGAAGCTACTGTTTATCAGTTGAACAATCCTTTGGTATTCGAAGAGAATTATACCTGCGATATTAATTTAGAGGAATTCTGTGACAAGTCTGAAATTTTGGGTAAAAAAGTTTATGTAGCATACGACCCAACTATTCCAGATTCGATCCAAGAGGAAGAAGATTTTTGTAATAAAGTTAATATAGATTTGCCTTTTTCGATGGCTGAGAAGCTTATTTCAGACAGAAGTATTACTCAAAGCCAAACAAATTTCTTGAATTTTATTAAAGGCGTATATATTACAAACGAATATACAGGTCAAGTGGTTTTGGATGTAGATTCTGTGAACCTAGAATTGTCTTATGATTATGTACCTGATGCTTCTAAACCAGATTCAACGGTAACAGATGTTAGAGTTTATCCATTAAATAAGGAAACTACAGGTGTGCTTAGAATTTCTGACATTAAGGCTCCAGAGGTAAAGAGTGATAGTTTACTTTATCTTTCTTCTTATATAGGAATGGTCCCTAAAGTGGAAGTGCCTATTGATAGGATTAGAGAGAAATTAGGTTTTCAATCTGGTGGTATTATCAGTATAAATAATGTTTCCTTGATATTAGAAGAGGCATTGTGTGCTGATAGTTCATTAACAGAATTGGATATGCCTCCGTATCTAATATTGATAAGAGAATCTGATATAGACAAATTCTTCACTCAGAGTCTTTATCCAGCAGATGGTATAAATACAGTATTAGGTGTATATGAAAGAAAAATAAGAGCGTATAGATTTAATAATATAGCAGATTATCTACACAGTATTATTTATGAGGCTGCTGAAGAATCTGAAGTAAATCCTTTTTATATTTTACCAGTAACCGGTGCTACAGATATAGAAGGAACTGATGCTGTGGTTCGTCATCAATTTAGACCTTCTGGAGTAAGACTTCGCAGTCCAAAAAATTCCAATTCTAATATGAGACTAAGTGTAACATATACAAAACTATAAAAAATAATTTGGCTATAGCCAAATTATTTTTTTTATAACTCCTAACTCCTAACTCCTAACTCCTAACTGTTGTATCGCTTCCCTCGATGCTTCCTTATATGCGTTAATAAGTCCACCGGTGCCTAATAGAGTTCCTCCAAAGTATCTCACAACGACTACAAGCAAATTTTCTATTCCCGAAGCTTCTATCTGACGTAGAATAGGGCGTCCAGCTGTGCCCGATGGTTCTCCATTGTCGTTAGCACGAATATCATTGCCTATCTTATAAGCGTAGCATACGTGTCTTGCTTTATGATGTTCTTTTTTATATGCGTTAACTATTTCTTTTACTTTGTCTGTACTATCCACATACAAGGCATATCCAATGAATTTACTCCCCTTTTCTTTGTATATACCTTCACCAATAGGACCTAAAGTGTTAAAATCTAATTTCTTCATACTGCAAAAATACATTATTTATCTGAAAAATTCTTAAAATTAAATTAAAATTACTACTTTTGAAAATTGTGTAAAAATAACAAGTCTTAAAAATAAATATCTATGAAAGAAAAATTTAAAAGGCAACACTTTTTGCAATGTCTCGTGTTGTTAATACTCATGCTTGGAATGAGTAATGTGCTATTAGCAGCAGAAGTGTATCTTTCTGCTAGTAAACTAGAAGTAGTAAAAGGAGAACAAGTAGAATTAACTTCATCTTCATCTTCTTCTATTCCACCTTCTAATATAACATGGTATTATAATAGAGGAAATAAAGAGTTAAGTGGTTATAAGGATGCAAAAATAACTATTACTCCAGAAGTGACTACTGATTATATGGTTAGTTATTGTTATGATGATGGTAATTGCAATGATTCTCAATCAATTACTATTACAGTAAAAACTCCATCTGATGTAGTAATTAATGTAAATAAAACCGATTTAGGTTTGGGAGAGCAGATTACATTAACTGCTATAACTGAAACTGGGGCAGATTTAACTACAATTTGGTGGCAAAAGAACTTTAATAATTCAGGGTTTGTTGATGTTACAGATGAAAATGGAGTTAAACTTCTAGGTGCTACTATCAAGGATATACCAGAAACAGGTGCTACTGTTTATAGAGCAGTATTCATGAAAGATGGTGTAGAGAAATATTCAAATGAAGTGAGTGTATATTCTGAATATAAATGTGCTTCAAATTCTGCACATGTAATTTTTACAGATGATTTTGGTACATTTACAGATGTAGAAGGACGTGCTTCATCAGCATATATCGGTTCAGGGTATAACTATATAGGTGATTGTAAACCTTTAAAGGCAGAAGGTTCATATGCACTTATGACAAATCCAAAATTTGCAGGTAAGAATGAAATAGGTGATAGCGACAATTCATGTGATGTTACATCAAGCGATAGATTATGGTTCCGTGATATTTATGATAACACTCAAAAAGGTGTTAAAGATGGCAAATGGGGTGGTATGTTGGTAGTTAATGCCAATTCTCAATTAGTTTATAGTCGTAAAGTAACATTAGACTGTACTAATACAAACTTGATATTCTCTGCTTATTTTGCAGCCGCTAGTCAAGGAGACCCTATATCTGTTCGCTTTTTTGTAAAAGATCGCCAAGACAGAGAAATAACAGAGGCTACTTATGTAGTTGATGGTATCGATTTTGCTAAAGGATGGGTAAAAGGTGAAACATCTTTCTATACAGGAGAAGAAACTGAATTTACAGTGGAAATTCATAGTTATAATAAAGCTTCTAATACAGGTAATGACTTCCTTATAGATGATATATCATTTAGTGTATGTTCTCCAGATGTGAAAATAGAGGCTTCTAGTACAGTACCAGAAGTTACTGTAGATGTGGCAAAAAACACAATATCAGGTTCTTGTGGTGCAGACATAAAATTGGAACTACAAGAAAGTATGGTAACAGCCATTTTTACAGACCCATATTATTTATGGTATGTGAAAAGCCTAGGTGATGCAACATTCACACATAATCCAGACTATAATAATAAAATTTCTATTGATACACAAATCACACCATATACTCAATATTATGTAATAGCTACAGCTAGTGAAGCAGATGCAAATGCATATCTAGCAGGTACACTATCAAAATGTACTCCAGTGGCAAAATCTAACGAGATTACAGTGTTATGTACTCCAAACTTAGAAGTAGAGGTGGTAGATAGAAATTGTAATGTAGTTTCATTAAAAGCCACAAAATATGACGATCCTAGTGATTTGGTAGATTTCTGGTGGCAAATCTCTACAGATGGTCGTAATTGGACAAATCTAGATATTCCTAAAAATCAGAAAACAATAGATTATACTATTACAACTCCTGTGCGTTTTAGAATTAATACAGAATATACAGCGAGTGCACCAACTACTCTTCAATCATTAAATAGTGTTTCACTAGTAGCAACTCCTAATAAAACATACATTGGAGAACAAGTAGAAATTAAAGCTACTACCAATTATGCTATGGGTGAAAATAAATATCAATGGTTTGATAAAGATTTAACCCAAGCTGCTTCTGAGTATAAATCTTTAGAAGAAACTGAGACTTCATCTTTCATGTACAAACTACCATCAGACATGGCATCTGTTAAGGTAGTGGCAGATGGATGCGAAGCAGAAGTTATAATAGAAAAATTATTGCCTCTAGAAATTCAAGAAAAATCTAGAAACTGTAATGAAATCACAATAGAAGGCAAAACAGATATTGAGCCAACCAAGATTAAATGGTATTATTCTACAGATGGAAAACAGTATGCAGAATATTCTGCAGTTGGCACTCCTATCACATTTAATATTCCAGTAGAAAATGTAGGCGGTGTTTATATCAAAGGACAAACTACTGATGGAAAATATAGTGATTCTATTTTAGTGAAACCAATCGTAATGAAGAATTCTGTTTATAATGCAACAAACCAAGAGATGACATCAAATGCAGGATTTGTTGTAAATGAGGCAGAAAATATTACTATCAAAACTTCTATAGAGGGTTGGACATTATCAGATGCAAATTTAATAAATTATAAATCTTGTGGTGGCGAAGTTTTAGCATCTACTGCAGACGCTCAATTTGCTACTTCTATTACAGAAGACAATAAATGTTTTATTACAGAATTTAAAGGTTGTGTTTCTGAAAATATAGAATTTACCATTAGAGAAAAAGAACTTATTTGGCCAACAGCATTCAATCCATTGAATAATGATGGTGTAAATGATACTTTCGTTAAAGGTTATGACATTAAAGTAATGATTATTGATCGTTACGGAAATGTTGTTGAAGAAAGTGAAGATGGTTGGGATGGTACAATCAAAGGAAAAAATGCCATGCCAGGTGTTTATTTCTATGTAGCAACACTTCCAGATGGAACTATTAAGAAAGGTACAATTGAGTTAGTTCACTAAACAAGGAGAGATAAGATATGAAAAAGATATTTAGTATTTTAATTTTACTTTTTAGTAGCATGGTGATGATGGCTGCTATAAGTGAAAAGTATTCAGATGGAACATATTTATTCAAATCTCTAAAGTGTAATACTGGTAAAGATGAATACAATATGTCTAAATTTGGAGAAAATTCTATAATTTATTTCTCCAGAGGTAAGCTAATGAAAGTGGATGTCGATACCGAAAGAGGTATTACAGCCAAACCACAAGTCTATAAAGAACTAAGAAGCCTTGGTATTCATGGTACTGTTGCGTACGATGAAAATAAAGGTATTGTTTATTATTCTGTAAAAGAATCTGATAAATGCGAGTGGCTTTATGCAGCTAAAAAACAAGGAAAATCTTGGGTAACAGAGCGTTTAGTAATAGATGGAATGGAAGATGCTCGTGGTAGATCAAATTTCTTGATGAATGCAGGATGGAATTATATGGAAAAGAAAGTACATATTATGCTAAATCCTGTTATGGCAAAAAATGGTGCTCGTATATACTTTACATCTGCTACACTTCCAGATGGTGAGGGTGGTACAGATATTTGGTATATAGATGCCAAAGGTGATGGTACTTGGACTGCTCCTGTAAACGCAGGTGCAAATATCAATAGTAAGTACAATGAAGACTTTGCTTTTGTCGAAAAAGATGAGGTGATTTATTTCTCTTCAAATCGCGAAAGAGATGTAAACCTTTATATGGCAAAGGCAGATGGTGATAATTGGGAATTTGCTCAAAAGATGCCAGAACCATACAACTCTAATAAGTTGGATCAAGCTATCGTGGTAATAAACGAAACTCCACTTGTGGTAGCAAATAGGGTAAAAGGTAGAAAAAGAGATATTTATGCATTTGTAAAACAACCAGAAGAGCCAGAACCAATACCTGTGGATGAACCAGAGGTGAGCGAAACCGAAAAAGAATATTTCTGGACATTCTTTATTTTCGACTTCGACAAAGACGTGCTTACAGACGAGTTTGAACAAGAACTTGAAATGTTAATAGCAGAAATGAATAAATATCCTGATGCAATGTTTGAGGTGCGTGGTCACACAGACGAAAGAGGTTCAGATTCTTACAATGATGAACTTTCTCTACGTCGTGCAGAAACTGTTAAGAAAATGCTAGTAGATAGAGGTTTTGCAGAAGATAAACTTATTTGCATTGGTCGTGGTGAGAGAGCTCTTAAAGTGCCTAATGCACAAACAGAAGAAGAACACGCAGAAAACCGTCGTGTTGAAATTAATATTATTAACCCTACAAATAAATAAGCCATGAAAAAACAATTTTTATTAACCGCAGTTTTGTTATTCGTGTGCACAGCAATATTTGCACAGGGTGACTTTAGATTATCAGAACAGATGTTTTCTCGTATCAATCAGAACCCATCTGCTGTTGGTAACAATGACAAAATACAGATTTTTACAGCAACTCGTTTGCAATATGTGGGAATGGGATTGGAACAATCTCCAACATCAGCCCTTTTAAATGCTCACTACTATAATGAGTCTTTAAAATCTGGTTTTGGTCTTAGCTTTACATATGATGAATTAGGTCTTCAAAATCAAACTATTAATGCGAAAATATGTTACGCATACAACCTAGATCTTTTTGAAAATGGACTTCTTTCATTGGGCCTTTCTGCTGGTGTGATTAATAAATCATTTAATCCAGAGCGTCATATTTGGGAAAATCCAAATGACCCTAATATTCCAGAAGCTGCATATACCCAAACAGATTTTGATCTAGATTTTGGTTTCGAGTTCTCTTACAAATATATTATGGCTGGTTTTTCTATTACTCACTTGCCTAATATTACAAAAGAACTTACCACTGTGGCTGCGCCTTCACAACTTAATGCATACGTGCGTGGTAATGTTTATTTGCCAGAGAAATTTAACTTAATTCCTGCAGTGGCATATAGCAATGTGGGTGCACTTAACAAAGTACCAGAAACAGCTAAGTTAGATAAATGGTCACAAGAAAACTTACTAGACTTTAGCGTTACAGCAATGTATGACGGTAAATATTATTTAGGTGTAGGCTATCGCTTAAACAATATGGTCTCTATTATGGCAGGTTTTGAATGGCAATGGCTACGTTTAGGCTACTGCTATGATGTAAGTGTTGGTAAGTTAGCAAACTTAACAAGCAGTACACACGAAATAATGTTGTCATTTATAATACCAACAACAAAACCTGTAGTGTGGTAAGAATCAATTTAAAGGGTGCTTTTATTCCCGTTGGTCATCAACACGTCTCGTTGCCCTTGTCCTCACAATCCTCATTTACGTTAGTAAACTCCGGTTGTTCGGCTTCGGGACGCCTAAAAATCCCTCCTTTAAATAGATTCTTAGGTGCTAATATAAATTTTTATTTGTATTATCCTTATAAAATTATATCTTTGCGAGTGATTTCATAGAAGTCACTCGCAATTATTTTGTAATTAAACCAAACTATAATATGAAAAGAAATTTTTTTATTCTCCTAATGTTAGGTGCTTCTTTAGTGGCTTGTTCTAAGCAATATTACCCTCAAATGTATGAAAAAGCAGGTGAGGATAGTTCTGAAAATGTAATTATCGCAGAAGCAGAAGAGAGTGTAAAATCTACAGAAGACACTGTTAAAGTTGCTCCTGTGGCAGAAAAAGCAGAAACAACAACAAAAATTGATAAAATTGTTGAATCTTCAGATAAATATACTACAGAAGATGGTGCACAGGTAGTGTATGCATATCATGTGGTAGTAGGAAGTTTCTCAAGTAGAACAAACGCAAGTAATCTTTCTATAGAACTTAACAAATCAGGTGTTAAAGCTACAGTAGCTGTAAATCAAAATGGTTTATATCGTGTGTTCTATTATTCAACAGATAATGAGCCTGATGTTAGAGCAGTGTTAGCTAAAGCTAGAAAAAAATATCCTGATGCATGGATGCTAAAATTAGTAGCTAGATGAGAAAAATATTAATTATATCTTTATTGATACTCATTTGTAGTGCCTGCTCCGAGAAGGGCAGGCATTATAGTAAAGAGGCAGAAAATCTTCCTATAGAGGTGAAGGTTGAACGTTTCGACATAGATTTTATGTCTATGGATTCTGCTTCCTTGGTAGAAAAATATCCAGAATTCTATCCCCTATACGTTAGAAATATTCTTGAGATTCCTGAGGCTGAAGTGCCTAGGTTCAAGGCAGATAGCGCTGTACGCAGTTTGTTTTTAGATGTGGAAAAAGAATATTCCTCTGTAGATGACGTAGAAAAGACTTTAACCAAAGCATTTAAGTATTACAAATACTATTTCCCAGAAAAACAGGTACCTAAGATAAGTTTTCATGTATCTGGTTTCAATCAATGTGTTGTAACATTACCTGAAAGAATATCTGTAAGTGCAGATTATTATCTAGGAAAAGATTATCCTTTGTATTCTTCTGTGGCGTATAAGTACGAGGTGCCATATCTTACACGTAAACATTTGCCTGTAGATGTAATGTTAGGTTGGCTTACATCTGAGTTCCCAACAAGTGAATACAGATTGCTTGAGTCTATGATAAATCATGGCAAGTTGATGTATTTATTAGAGGTATTCCTTCCTGAATACGACATGAGTGAGATTCTTTCTTATTCGGCAGAGCAATTTGCTTGGTGCGAGCAGCACGAGAAGAGAATTTGGCATTCCATTATAGAGAATAAAGAGCTTTATTCTACAGATTGGCGTATCATTATGAAATATACACAGCCAGCCCCATTTACAAATGGCTATTCTCAGGAGTTTTCTCCTGGACGCTTAGGAGTATATATGGGATGGAAAATAGTATCTTCATTTATGAAGGCGCACAAAGAACTTTCTCTTTCAGACCTTATGTCCACCACCGATGCTCAAGAAATAATGAGATATTATTAAAAGTTAGGAGTTAGGAGTTAGGAGTTAGGAATTATTTTTATTATCTTTGCGAGATAAAATGTAAAGAAGGATGATTACTATAGAACAATTAAAAGAGACACAAGAACGCGAGCAAGCGTTGAGGAGGTATCTTTGACATTGATAGCAAGTTAATTCAGATAGAGGAAGAAGAAATTCGTACTCAAGACCCAGATTTTTGGAACGACAACAAGGCTGCAGAAGCCCAAATGAAAAAGATTAAAGACCTAAAAAAATGGGTAGATGGATATAATGCTGTAAAAGAGGCTACAGAAGAACTTACGTTAGCCTTCGATTTTTATAAAGAAGAAATTGTATCAGAAGAGGAAGTAGATGCTGCATACGCAAATGTAATGTCTCTTTTAGAGGCTATAGAAATGCGAAATATGCTTTCTTCTGAAGAAGATAATTTAGGTGCAGTACTTAAGATTGTTTCAGGTGCAGGTGGTACCGAATCTCAAGACTGGGCATCTATGCTTTTAAGAATGTACCAACGTTACTGCGAACGTAACGGCTACAAGTGGACCATGGAAAACTATCAAGAGGGTGATGAGGCTGGAATTAAGACTGCGACCCTTAAAATAGAAGGCGACATGGCATATGGCTATCTTAAAAGCGAAAACGGCGTGCACCGCTTGGTGCGTGTTTCGCCATACAACGCACAAGGTAAGAGAATGACTTCGTTCTCATCTGTGTTTGTTGTACCTTTGGTAGATGATACCATAGAGGTAGAAGTAGTACAATCAGCAATTACATGGGAAACTTTCCGTTCTGGTGGAGCGGGTGGTCAAAACGTAAACAAGGTAGAATCTGGTGTTCGCCTTCGTTATATGTACAAGGACCCT
>JAEIGA010015946.1_pt1 | contig 11437 bp, 4 predicted proteins | sample 9270691 | NCBI WGS metagenome assembly JAEIGA01 (sample SAMN17057246, study PRJNA624740) | gut metagenome | biome: biome; isolation source: fecal sample | host: Bos grunniens | place: China: Xizang | collected 2019
AAGCAACGTCGATTGCTTCGTTAGTGCCATTGGTGTAGAAGTCGTAACGCAGGAAGGAGAGGAAGTTTTCATCATTTACTGCAGCTACGTCAGAAATGTCAAGGATAGCAACGTTCCATTCACCGTCAGTAACGTAGTTCAGTACGCCGGACATATCGCCATTACCGGTAGCGTCGGTACCGGTGGAAGCTACGAAGTAGTGGAACTGCTTGCCTGCAACGGTGGTGCGGTACTTAACAGCGATAAACTGTGCGTTTACATTTACGTTACGGAACAGGATCCAGGGGTCACCGCCAGTTTCAGCACTGGTCAGAGTAACGTAAGAACCGTCTTCAGCCAGAACTGCAGAACCAACCTGGTTAGCGTGGTTTCCGGCAGCAGTGCCGCTTGCAGTTGCCTGAATAGCAGCAGCATCGAGCAGTAATACGGGGCTTGCAGGGTCAACTGCCTTGTTCAGAGTGAACTCAACAAGAGTTTCGATAGTGCCTACAGCGTCCTGAGCCAGAACCTTGATCACAACTTCGCCGGAGACGTCTCTGACGGGGATCATGACCTTCATTCTTGCAGCGCTCTTACCGCCTTGAGCAACAGCAGCGTCAACAACGGGCTGCTCAGCCTCAATGGAGAATGCAGCGTCGAATACAGGATCAGCATCGCCGATCTGGTAGCCGAAGGTGCCGGGGGTTTCAGCAAAGAATGCTACCCAACCCCAAATGCGAATGTACTCAACCGTGTAGTCTTCAACGTTAGCCTTGCCGTCCCAAGTAGAGGACTGGCCGGGGGTGAAGAATGCGGTGCCCTGAGTTTCGCCGATCCAAGGATCGCACTCGTCAAAGGACATGCCAACCTTAACGGGATCTACGGGAGGCTCGGTGGGAGCTTCGGTAGTATCCTCGGTGGTGTCGGTGTCGGAGGAGTCAGTGCCGGGATCAACGGTAGTGTCGTTCTCGGTGGTGTCGGTTTCGGACTCAGAACCGGGCTCGGTTTCGGAGTCGGGTGCGGGGGTGGTCACTTCATCAGTGGAGGGGTCTTCGCCGGGACCTACGGGAGTCTCGGGCTTGCACGCTACGAACAGCATGGAAGCAACCAGAAGAAGTGCCATCAAAGCAAGAAGCTTTTTCATGATTGATCTCCTTTCAAAATTGTCCCTATCAAAAATAATAGGTTATGATAGGTATGATAACATGTTAGCACAAAACGCCGATTTTTACAAGCAATTTTAGGATAATTTTTGTGCAATACGCAAAAAACGGCACAACGCACAAATCCCACGAAAAGTTTTTAGAAAAATTGACCACAGTTTATGTCCACTCCGGCGTTTCAACGCAAAAAAGCGGGGGCAACCGCTCGGTTGCCCCCACAAGGGTTTGATAAAATTACTGCTGGTTCAGCAGTGCGCCCAGCTTTGCGCGCAGTGCATAGAACTGCTCCTGGTCGGTGCTGTACTCGCCAACGCCGGTCGTCCACTCGTTAATGATGGCGTCCACAACGTCCTTGCCGTACTTCTCTTCCAAAATGGTCAGGTACTCGTAGTCCTCGATACCGTCACGCACGCACTCAAGTCTTACGCATCCAACGGGCTCGGGCTGTGCAAAGTAAGCGCCGCTGTACAGAAGAATACCGTTACTGTATACGTTCACGTTCTGCGCATCGTTCTTTTCGTAAAGAACGTCCATACCGAACAAGAACTCGTCCTCGGTTGCCACGTACCACTTGGTAGCACCGTTATCCCAGTCGTTGACAAGGTAATACAAGAAGCCGTCCACGTTGTAAAGCTTCTGCTGCCAGAACATGGTGCGCACGTTGACCGCCTCGGTATTCACAGTCAGAGTGATCTCGGGCTGGCTGGGTCTTCTGGTTACGTACCACCACAGCTCGTCGCCACCCTCCTGTTCAGCCCACATACGATCTCTGAACGAGCCCAGCTTCTGCTCGGTAATGATCGAGCAGCCGTAGGTCAGGGAGCGGTCGTTGTACCACTCTGCAAAGGTGTTGTAGAAGAAGGTCTTGGGGCACCATACGTTTACGTACTCGGAAACGTAAGAGAAGTAGTCACCGCCGGGCAGGTTATAGTTGACGTGCATGGGCACGATCAGCTTGTAGCCGGGGAAATTCTCGCTAAGCAGCTTGCCGTAGTTGTTGATATCGTTCAGGCGACCCACGGTCAGCGGCTCGTCAACGGGATAGAAATATGCCTTTGCAAGCCATTCGGGGTTTTGGGAAAGCACGCTGTACGCATTTGCAACGTTGGAGGCGTTGAGCTCCTTGGACCAACCCAAGGGCTGGAATGCAACCACTCTGGGGTTGTTAACGTAATCCATAATACCGTTAGCGGAGAACGTACCGTCCTCATTGCCATAAGGCAGACTGTACGCGCAAACGCGGTTTGCAAGCAGATAATCGTAATATGCGGTAGGCAGGTTCTTACCTGCTGCATTGGTCAGTTTACCTTCGTAGTCATAATACGAAACGTATACGTTAAAGGCGCTGAGATCCATGAGCGTCTTGCAGGAGGTTGCCTCGGGCAGCTCAAAGTTCCAGACGTACGCAAACAGCGTCACCTTCTTGACCTCCTTGCCGTCCTTGTCCACGACGCGCAGGGTTGCGGTGTATTCACCGGGCTTGCTGTCAAGCTTGCTGGTTGCCTTGACAACAAAGGTCTGGTTTTGGCCACCCTTAATATCAAAGCCATTGTACTTCTGCAGCACAGGAATCTGCACGCCTGCGGCGTTGCCGCCGTTTGCCCAATTCAAAAATGCCTGGTTGGGCTCATAGCTTACGGGAGGCAGTGCCTCAATGACACGCTCGCCCTCTACGTTAAAGTAGTAGCCCCAGAACAGCTCGGTAGTCAGGGTGTCACCGGACTCGTTGGTAAAGTCGGAAACGTAAACCTTCAGACCCTCAACGTCCTGATTTGCGGCCAGAATGAACTGCAGGCCCTCAATTTCGTTCTTGGCAAGCTGGATCTGATACTTCAGCTTACCGGTAGAGGTGTTATCGTTCTGTGGCGTACGGTTATACATGTTTGCAAACCAGTAAGAAAGATTTGCATCCTCGTTTTCCGCCTTCTCGGAGGTATAGGAATCATACTTGGTAGCGGGCATGGTCGCAGAGCCCAACAGCTGTGCGGCCTCATTCTTGGCCTGCTCGCCTGCAATCACACCAACCTCAGTCCAGTCGATGTCAAACAGCTTATAATATGCCTCGTCACTCTCCAGGAACTGAATCTCGGCAATGTGCAGAGTTTCGCCTGCCTGCGCACCGCTGGTCATGTAGTCAAAGCGGAAGCCGTTGACGTTGCCCGTCCATTCCTTAAAGTCGGAAAGGTCGAACAGCACGTACTGCCAATCGTGATTTTCCAAATCAAAGGAAGCGGAGGTCATCAGGGTACCGGTTACGCCGGCAGTTCTGCCGGAATAGAAGAACAGCTCAAACGTACCGGAGCTGCAGTTGACGTTTCTGACCTTCAGCACAACGTACTTATAGTCATCTGCGTTAACGGCATCCATGCCGGCCGCTCTGTAAAACTTCTTGAAGGTAAATTCCACAAAGGGGTCGGTCGCGTTTGCCACGGTGGTGGTAAGCACGGCATACTGTTCGCCATCCTCATCGGTCTCAACGCTGGTCTTGATCTGGTTTGCACCGGTCAGGAACTTGGCAAGATCCTCTGCACTGACCGCATTAAAATCGGCAATGACCGATTTGATCTCGGGAACAGGGGGCTCGGTGGTGTCCTCGGGCGTGGTAGGCTCCTCGGTGGTAGGCTCCTCAGAGGTGTCCTCGGTGGTGTTTTCGGTGGTATCCTCGGGCGTGGTCTGCTCGGTGGAGGGGTCCTCATTGCCGCCCTGCGGGCCGCAAGCAACAAGCAGGCAGGTCAGCAGAATGCTGGCCAGCGTTACTGCCAAAAGGATCAAAGGGAATGTTTTTTTCATAGTATCCTCTCTTTATATCTATTCTTAGTAAGCGGATTCAAAGGTATCGACGGAATCGTCGACTATGCTCGCGCATGCCGCCGGGCACCAACCGTGCCCGGCAGCATGGCAAGAATCATCGTCTGTTTTTAATAGTCTGCGTTCGGATCCAGGGGCAGTACCTGTGCCGCCTCTTTTACGGAATAGAAGAACGCAACAAAGCCAAAGTCCACGTTATCACCGGGCTCGGAGAAATCCAATCCGAAGCGCAAGAAGCCCAAAACGCCTTCCATATGATCGTAAGCCATTGCATCCTCTTCAAGGTTAATAACCAGATAATTCCACTTACCGGGCTCAGTCTGGTAAATTTCTGCGTGCACGTACTCGGAAGGGCCGGTTGCCACGTTGCCCTCAGAGCCAATGTAAAGATTTACGTCAAAATCATATTCACTGCGATACTGGATCACCGCAATATTGCCTGCCATCACGTAGTCCTTGACCAGGTAGCAGTAGGGGTCCCACTTGTCATCCTTACCCGTTGTGTACAGCACCTTGACGCTGCCGTCCGCATTGTCGGTCACACCGCCGAAATCACTCCAGTCGTTTTCGGGGTTTTCCGCAGCAGCCTTGATCTGTGCGGGGGTAATGAAGGTAATCGCCGCCGCCTTGACTGCCTCCAGGTCAACAACCGCTTCAGGCTCAGGCTCGGTGGGTTCCTCGGTGGTAGGCTCTTCAGTGGTAGGCTCCTCGGTAGTGGGCGCCTCGGTAGGCGCATCGGTGGGTGCTTCGGTCGTAGCTTGATCAGAATCTGTGGTGTCAACGGGGTCGCCGGTTGCAGGCGTGCATGCCGACAAGCACATGATCAGCGCCAGCATGGATGCCAGAAGGATCAACCAAGTTTTCATAACAGTTACCTCACATAAAATTTATGATATTTTCATCATACCATATATGCTTGCAAAAAGCAATACGTTTGCCAAATCTTTTTAATTGACAAACTGCGCGCCGTACAGAGATGCATAAAATCCCTTGGCCGCCAGCAGCTGCTCGTGCGTGCCCTGCTCAATGATGTTTCCGTCCTTGAGCACCAGGATCACGTCCGCATGCTGCACGGTGGAAAGGCGGTGCGCAATGACAAAGCAGGTCTTCCCCTTCATCAATGCCATCATCGCGTCCTGGATCTGATGCTCGGTGCGGCTATCCACGTTTGAGGTCGCCTCGTCAAGGATCAGCATGGGCGCATCCGACAGCATCGCCCGCGCAATGGTGATCAGCTGGCGCTGTCCCTTGGAAAGATTGACACCACCGTCCGAAAGCTGGGTGGCATACCCCTGCGGCAACGACGTGATGAAGTGATGGATCTTGGCCTTCTTTGCGGCCTGCACGATCTGCTCGTCGTCCGCATCCTGCTTGCCGTAGGCAATGTTGTCGCGAATACTGCCGCCAAACAGCCAGGTGTCCTGCAGGACCATGGTAAAGCTCTTTCTCAAGCTGTCGCGCGTAGCATCCGTGATGGGTATACCGTCAAACCGGATCTCGCCCGCGTCAATATCGTAAAAACGCATGAGCAGATTGATAATGGTGGTCTTTCCCGCACCGGTCGGGCCGACAATGGCCACCGTCTGCCCCGGCTCGACCTTGATCGAAAGACCGTGCAGAATCTGCTTTTCGGGCACGTAGCCAAACTCCACGTCCTGTAGCGTGACCTGTCCCTGCGCACAAAGCGTCAGCGCATCCGGCTTGTCCGCCGGCTCGGGATCTGCATCAATGATGCCGAACACGCGCTCAGCCGCCGAAAGTGCCGACTGCAGCTCGCTGAAAATGTTGGCAAACTCGTTGATAGGGCCTGCAAACTTGCGCGCATACTGCACGAACGCGCCCACGTCGCCAAGACCAATGACAAACAAGGGGTTGGTCACCACGCCGCCCAGCGAGAACATATAGAACAAGCTGCCCAGCAGCGTGATCAGCGCAATGGAAAGATTGCTGACAAAGTTGACCGTGGGTCCGATGACCGAGCCGTGATAATCCGCCTTATAATATGCACCGCACGCCTCGGCGTTGCGCACGTCAAAGCGATCGGTGATCACCCGCTCCTTACCGTAGGTGCGAATGGTCTTCTGACCCGACAGCATTTCCTCGGCAAAGCCGTTGAGCTCACCCAGCTTGGCCGAGCGCTTACGGAACAGCGGACGGATGTGCGTGGATTTGTACTTGGTAAAGATCAAAGAGATGGGAACTGTGATGACGAACACGCTGATCAGTACCGGCGAGATGGTCAGCATCATGATCATCGAGCCTACCACCGTGATCGAGTTGGCGCAAATGGCCAGCACGTCGTTGGAAAGCGATGCGTTGAGCGTGTCAATGTCATAGGACAGACGGCTGACGATCTCACCCGTCTGATGCGTGTCAAAGAAGCCGACCGGCAGATCGGTCAGGTGGTCAAATACCTCCTTGCGCATGGTGTACGTGATGCGCTGGGACAAATTGACCATGACGATGGACAAAAGATACGACATGATTCCCGACGCAATATAGAATGCAATCAGCAGGCCGCAGTAAAGGAATACGCGCTCAAAATCCACGTTTCCGGGGCCCACGATGGCATCAATGGCAAGACCCGAAAGCTTAGGGCCTGCCAGCGCCAGCACGTTGGCCGAGATCATTAAGAAAAACGCCGGAATAACAAGTCCCGGATAGCGGAACATGTAACGGCAGATGCGAAGCAGCGTTCTTCTGCGCTGCTTGGGTGTCATGGGCGCTTTTTGCGGCTGTTGATTAGTCAAGCAAAGCACCTCCCATCTGCGAATCGCGGATCTCGCGATAGACCGGACAATCCTCGAGAAGCTGCTCGTGCGTGCCCTGGCCAATCACCTTGCCCTCGTCCAGCACCAGAATCAGATCGGCATGCATCACCGAGCTGACGCGCTGTGCCACCACCACCGTGGTAGTATCGGCAAAGCTTTCTCTCAGATCTCTGCGCAAAGCGGCATCGGTCTTGTAGTCCAGCGCCGAGGATGCGTCGTCCAAGATCAATATTTCCGGCTTGCCCGCCAGCGCTCTTGCAATCAGCAATCTCTGCTTCTGACCGCCCGAAATATTCGTGCCCTTGCTGGTCAGCATGTGCTCCACTCCCTCGGGGAAGGCGGATACAAAATCCTGGGCCTGCGCCACGTGCAGGGCAAGTGTCAGATCCCCGTCGGAAATCTCACGCCCGAAGCACACGTTTTCGCGCACGCTGTCCGCATACAGAAAATCGTTCTGCATGGCCGTGCCGAAATGAGCGCACAGCTCGTCGTGCGTCATACCGCGCACATTCTTTCCATTAATATATATACTACCCTTGTCCGCATCGTAGCTGCGAAGCAAAAGGCGCAACAGCGTGCTCTTGCCGCTGCCCGTTGCACCGATGATGCCCAGCGTTTGTCCGCGTCCCAGCGCAAAGGACACGTCCTCCAGATCGTTCTGCTCACCGTTATAGGAAAAGCTGACGTTTTCAAACACGATATGCCCATCCGCATGCGGCACGGGGCACTCGGCGTTTTGCATAGGATCAAATGCAGCTTCGGCCGACAATTCCTGCTCGGCCGACATGACCGTATTGATACGGTTGGCCGATGCCAGACACTTGGTGGTCATGATAAAAATACGGTTAATGACGATCATGGCGTTGGAGATCAGCGTGAAATACTGAATAAAGGCAATGATTCTGCCCTGCTTGGACAGATCCGCATCCACCAGGAACGCACCCACCAGCACGACCGATACAAGGCCCACGTTGAGCAGAATGGTGATCAACGGGTTGGTCAGCGCCATGGTCAGAGAGGCGCGCTTTTCGCACCTGACCAGCGCGCGGTTGACACCGTCAAATCTTTCTCTCTCGTATTCCTTTTTGGAAAGTGCCTTGATCACGCGAATGCCGCCAATATCCTCGCGCACCACGCGCACCATATCATCCCCCGCCTTCTGGCTGGCCGTGTAAAGCGGCACACCGCGGCGCGAAATGGCGAACACCGCCACGCCGATAAACGGAAGCAGGCAGACCATGACCGTGGCAAGCCGCCAGTCAAGGAAATACGACACCGCAATGCCGCCGATCAGCAAAATGGGCGCACGCACGCCAATGCGCTGGATCATGCCCAAAAAATGATGAATGTTGTAGGTATCCGAGGTCAGCCTGGTTTCCAGCTCGGGAATACCAAAGCGGTCGGTTTGTCTTGCGCTCAGATGCATGGTCTTCCTAAACAAATCGTGACGCACGGCCTGCGCCGCATCACGCGCCACGCGCGCCGCCATGCGGTTGGCCACAATGTTGAGGATCAAGGCCGCCAGCGCACACAAAAGCATGATGCCGCCCCAGATAAACACAGGTGTCAGATTGGCCGATGGTGCGTTGTCCGGCACCACCTCATCGAGCATATAAGACAGAATATAGGGCAACGCCAGCTCGGCCACCGTACCCGAAACCTTGATGAAAAACCCGATCAGGAGAGAGAACCAAAACGGTCTTAAATATTTAAGAACAAGCTTCAGAAATCACCACTCCCTTCAAAAAAATATACACATCCATTATATATGAATAATTCAAGTTTGTCAATCTGCTGTTATGCATTCCGACAAAATTTACAATAAAAATAAAAAAAACGAAAGAAACCCCTTTGGGGCACCTGCGATCACGCAGGCACCCCAAAGGGGGCATTTTGGAATCAGACTTAGTTGACCTTGACCACGGTTTTTTGATCAAAAGAGCTATACAAAGTGTATTCTCCAACCTCGTCGTCCGCGCCAAGAGTGGCATCCACCTTTTCCGTACTGTCACACACAGCAACGTAGGCAAGGTCGATATAGCAATCAACGGGACAAGGCTGGCTGAAAATATCCAGGCGCACAAACTTGGCGGTATACGTACCGTCAGCGGCCATTTCAAAGGTCTTGTTGGTGGCAAAGCCGGTCACGTCCACTACCATAACCTGCCACTCACCGTCACAAACGGGGGCCATGGCCTGGCAGAAATTATTGCCGGTGGCCTCGCTCTCCTTGGTGCTGGTGAACACGTCAAAGTAGCTTACGGGGGCATTCTGGGGCAGGCGGTACTTGATCACAACGTACTGTCCCGTCTGAGCGCTGTTCTTCATAAAGGGATTGAACAAACCCTCCACAGACTTGCCATCTCCAAAGACGCGCACGTAAGAATCCTCCATAACCGAATACTGACCAACGCCCACACGGGTATAGTCGAGCGCAACCTTCAGCTGATCCGCCGTGACAAGCAGATTATACGATGTGCCCGGCTGTACCGTTTCACCGCCCTGCTGACCCGGATCCTGCGTGGTCTGCTCCTCATCCGTTCCCTGTCCGGGCTGCTCAGGGGTAGGAAGCTCTGCAGGCCAGCCTGCAAATTCCTGATCTGCCACAATGCGGAAGGTGCGCGATGCACCGCCGCTCTGGGTAAAGACAAAGGAATAGGAATAGGTGCCGTTGCCGTCATAGTACACGGCATAGCCGTCATAATAATGCGCAGTGCCCTGCCCGTCCGGGGTGGCCGCAGAGCTGATCTGGTATTCCACCCACTCCTGGCCGATCTTTTCATAGATCTTGGGAGCAGTCAGCATGGTAAAGCCGTACGCGCGCACCGCCACGTTACCTTCACCGCCCGAAACGGTAAACTCGGCAACCTTACCGTCACCGCTTTGTACCTTGGGCATCCAAGCGCTCTCCAGCACCTCGGTGCCGTTGGCCGCCGTGACGCTAAGGGGATTGCGCACCGATTTTTCGCGCAGATCACGCACGTTTTTGTCGTCGGTAGAGTTCTGATCACCCCAAGGCGTCAGGATCACGCGCATCTTGATGGTGTCGCCCGCCTTGAGCGTAACGTTGCCAAGATCCAGCGAAAGCGCGAGCGAATTCTGATAATCGTTGAGCACAAAATTGGCCTTGCATTCCTGACCGCCAATGACGATCTGAGCATCGCGGATGATCATGGAAAGATTGATGTAATCGCTTTGATTGCCGCTGACCAGATTGAAATAATCAAAATACGGGCAATCATTGCCAAGCACGTACCGCACGGGGGAATTCTTGGTATTGGCATCCACAACGACCGGCTGATTTTGCGCGTTCAGATAGCCAACCTTGCCGTAAACGCCGAATCCGGTGACGCGGTAGAACGAAAATTCACTTGCGAAATCCGCAAAGCTTACGTCCGCAAGCACGGTGTATTCCATGGTGTAGTAGGTGCGGTTTTCATCGGTCTGGGGCATTTCCAGGTGGGTGTAGGTCACGGCGATCTTGCCGTCGTCACTCAAATAATCCATCTCCACCTCTGCATGGGTCGGGCCGGCGGAGGTGATATTCAATGCATTGAGCTCACTGGCGATCAGCTTGCCGGAAGCATCGGTATACTGCAGGAAATAATGGTTGCCGCCGTTGGTATGCTGGGGCTGATTGCCGCCGGGATGACCGGGCACCTCACTCCACAGCGGAGAGGAGGCAGAGCGGTGGTCAGGCAAGGTGTGCAGATTTCTGCCGTGCACGTAATAGGGTGCTATGCAGTTGGACTCGGTTACGCCGGTAGAAAGATGATAATACGGCATATAGAACTGGATCGAGCTTAACTGCTTCAAAGGGTATCTGCCCCAATTCTGATACAGATTGATCAGCTTGAGCGTCTGCTTCTCCCCTGCCTTGACAGTCATGGGGAAATACACCTCACTATACTGCTTGTCACCGCGGTCAAAAAGCGGTTCTTCCTTTTCATGCTTGAAATTCTTGCATACCTCCAAAGCCAGAGGCAGCATCAGATCATTGCCGTCCAGCAACGCGGCGCACTCAATATTGGTGGTATCCGCAAAGGTCTGCACGTAAATCTCTCTGTCGATTTGGTCACCGGTCACGGTAAAGGTCACGTTGAGGTGCTCACCGGGCGCCTGGTAATAGGAATAGTTAAAGGAAGGCGTGCCGGGAAGCTCGAATCGGTACGTACCGCGCAAGGGATCGTATCCAACAAAAACAGCACCCTCGGAGCTCTTACCCTCTACCTTGACGTTCTCTGCCGTCAGCGGCTCTCTTTCACACCGTGCAGCGTGCAAAAAGCCCTCAAAATCGTGGCTCTCGTCGGTATACAGACGGTGTCCCATATAAAAATCATTGCTTGTATCGTTCACAGGCGCAAGAATCGTGCCGTTCTCGGGGCAGGTGCTTTGCACAAGCACGTAATGATCTCCCTCCTGCGTGACCGTGATCTTACCGCTGTCGGCATGCAGAGGCAGAATGTAACCGAATACACCGGCATCCTTGATATCAAAGCCGATATACTCCGCACTCTCCCAATCCACGCCCTGGATGCTTTGGTGCGTGCCGTTCTTATCCTTGACGATCAGCGCCTGCACGCGATCTGCCTCGATCTTGGTGATCATGCCAAGCTCAGCAATGTTTGCCGTATCCTCGGAGGCCACGAAATGCAGGGTTTGGTGCATCTTGTCCGCAAAGGTATGTAAGGTTCTGTCCAAATGAATATCAGGTGC
>JAEIGA010015947.1_pt1 | contig 11437 bp, 10 predicted proteins | sample 9270691 | NCBI WGS metagenome assembly JAEIGA01 (sample SAMN17057246, study PRJNA624740) | gut metagenome | biome: biome; isolation source: fecal sample | host: Bos grunniens | place: China: Xizang | collected 2019
ACACCCGCAATTATTTGGGGAAGTAGCGATTGTAGAGGATGCGATATTCAGGTGTAGCTTTTACTGCTTCAAGCCATGAGTTTATGCTGTCACAGAAGGCTTCATCGCCTTTTCTCAACACCCACGACTGAAATTGGGAAAAACTTATTGCTGTGGAGATGTCCACATCGGGATAACGTTTAGCCAAAACTGAAGCTACGCCTTCATTCATTACGGCTTGCTTGATTTCACCACTAGCAACACGCATAAACAGCTGTTCGGCTCCATATTCCTTATCGGTTTTCACATATATGGTATCTCCTATCTCACGACTTAGGTTGGACAGGCGCGTTTGAATAGAAGAACCATCCACTACCCACACCGTATCTTGTGCCAAATCCAACAATGATTTTACTGCCACACTGCCATCATCTTGTTTGCGTTGCACAAGCACTTGACGATCGATATATATAGGATTGGTAAACAAGTATTCTTGCTTTGTTTCCTTTGTTACAGGAAACTCGGCACACACCATACGATAAGAACCGTTTTTCAGTTGTTCCAACGAAGTGGACAATGTTACCATTGGTTGATACACAGGCTTCAAGCCTGCATAACGTGCTACCATACGCAATAAGTCATAACTAAAACCGCCCAATGTGTCATTATATGTATAGCACGACAATGGAGCATATTCCATAGCTACAACCAACTCTTGCACCGGTTTATCGGGCTGATGCTCCATGAAACGGTCACAATTTTTCAAAGCCACCATAGATAACAGGGTTAGCACTAACAACAACAAATACATTGTCATGCTTCCTTTTTTTACGCCTTTTCTCTCTATTGGTGACATATTATATTTTCTATGAGTTTTTAATTAGTAAAATCTACCGAAATTCCTAATTGGAACTTTCTTGGGTTCAACGGATAATGTGGAATTGAGAAGTAGTTGTTTCCGCCGAACAAACCTTGATTCACATGTGAGAACATAACAAAGAAACGTGTTTTCTTCAATTTCACATTGGCATAAGCATTCATCCAAGCAAAGTTTCCACACTCCACCTCATTCTGTGTATGGAACGCCATAGTAGCCGGATTATAGCCCGGTGCATAATACTTGGTATAATAATTACAATCCACTCCCATTTGCACATGCATCACGCCGGCAACAAGAAATTTCAGATATAAATTGGAATATATTGCAAATTTAGGCAATGGCAATATCCCCTCATTGCTTGAAGTTTGATAAGTGAGACTATTTTCCCAATTCAACGCCATAAACCGTAAATTTTGCTTTGCACTCGCACTGAACACCTGTATATTTCCTCCGTCTTGCGCCGGTAGAGCTGAATTATCGAAATACACATAGTTTTTTATGTTTTCAACCCCTATATTCAAGTGAGTGCCCGATTGTGGAATGTACAATTTACCTCCTAGTCGCACTCTTTTCACTTTATCGAAGTCGTTTTGCCATATAAAGTGGTTTGACACATAATTCCTTATAAAATATGGAGTTTCTTCATTCTTCAGATAACCATAACCGGTAACATTTACACTATAGCCAAACAAAGGAATACGAGTAGTCACATCACCCGAAATATCAATATCACCGGCAACACTTCCCAATACCCCAAATCGGGCATTAGCATTATAAGTGAGTATAGAGCCTCGTTGTTTTGTCAATTGTCCGCCAATCCAAGCCACATTCTCTGACTTTTTCTGCGGTATCACAAAATCGGGAGCCTGAGTCAGATTCGCATCTTTATCGGTTGAGTACAGCATACTATCAGCCACTTGTTTGTAATTACGTATTTCATAAGTAGCATAAGCTGCCAAGCCAAATTTAGCATACTTATTAAAGCCTTCAAGCATAGAGATTCCAAAAGTGTTGGATAAATGCCAATATTCCGTTTTTTCATCGGTTCCTTTAAGCGACAAATAACAATTCTTGTAGAATTTTCTATCTTCGGTAGAATTATCGTCGAGATATCGATGCATATTATTCTTGTAATCCATTGTCCAAATGAAACTTGTCACCGGAATATATTCCTTATGTTCTATTGTATCATTTACGCTATCTTTCCATGTGCGGTAGTACCCCACTTTATAGCGATGATTCATGTAGAATTGATGACCGGTAACACGTGAATGGGCACTATTCAAATGGGTCGGAATATTCTTTGTATCCACTTTGGTTTCACCGCCTTGCACTTCGGCAGGGTCGGTAATAAATCTATCATCGGTAATTCCGCCATTCTCTTTATTCAATGAGTTGAAATTGTTAAAACATGCCTGCAACTCATATCGGTCTCCGGTATAAGAAGTACTTAAGCCCCACATAAAATTCTTAGCTGCTTGATAGTCATAATTCCCTTTCGAGTAAATATAATCAAGCATAGCCCCAACCTGAAGTTTCTTATTTACATTTCCGGTGAATGTACCTTGCAAACGATCTTGACCATTATACTTGTTTCCTCCAAATGTATAAGTCAACAATGTCATCGGGATTCTAGTATTATAAAACTTCTGTTTAGCAAGAGATGGTATCCAATTGCTTAACGCATCTTCAAAGAAAAATTCAGTCATGTGTTCACGTTCAAAAAAAATCTGATTTTGCCCCGGGGCACCATAATTACCGGTAGAAGCAAACACCAAACTTTGATTTGCGGCCACATAGTTTTGACAAAAATTATATTGAAGAGTGTCGATTGTAGACTCATATCGTTGACCAAGAGGCTGTGATATAGTCCATGCATAAGACGGAGCTACCACAAAATTATCTTTAGCCCAAGCTAGGACTGTATTCATCGCTAGTACCACTAGCAAAATATATCGTAAAATCATCTTTAGAAAAGCCAATTGCCCCATTTTTAACCAGTTTATTTCTATCAATCTACAAAGGTAGTTATTTTAATCACACTTAGAGCATAATAATCATAATTTTTCATAAACACTTGATAGGAAAAGAAAAAAGTCGCACTTTCTCTTCGAAAGTACGACATTACTTGTTTAATCTTTAATCTCATTTACATATTACAGCGAGAGTTTCACTCCGATATAAACGCTACGAGGGAGCATTGGTCCATACATATATCCGGAATCTCGCAATTCTCCTTTGTCAAAATCCTTTTGGAACGAATTGAATATATTGTGCATACCAGCATTTATCTGCAACGTAGAGAAATCAAACAATTTGAAATCATATGCCACTTTTACCCCTACATCGGCAAAACTATTTGTGCGTTCAGCAATATCTATATGCGTTCCTGAACCTTCAAAGTGTTGCATCCACATCGGACCGGTAAATGTACCCGTCAAGCCAAGAGTAAGCGGCTTAATTGGGCTATAATTCAATGTAAAGTAACCATATGCGTCAGGTGTGCGGAACATATCTTTTGTAGCAGGCACATCTGCATTATCACTCCACTGTTCTAGTTGTTTATAACGACTGCGTTGCAATGTCAATCCACCTTGCACTGAAAATTGTGAAGAGAACACTGCTCGTAATTCTACATTTCCTCCAAACACTGTTGCACCCGACCCATTATAACGTTCAAGGACCTCATTTCCCATAGAATCTTCTCCAATGGTACGCAACGCAAAAACATCATCAAGCGTAGTGTAAAAGCCTTCAAGAAGTAGATTGGCTTGAACATCGCCTATATTGAAATATAAATCCCCCGAAAGACTTACACTATGAGAGCTTTCCTCTTTTAATCCATCGGCAAGTACCGTAACCACACGTTCACCTCCAACTACCGCAATGTGAAAATCTTCATCGAATGCTTGCGGTGCACGGAAGCCGGTGGAATAAGACAATCGGAAATTAGCCTGTTTTGTCGGGTTAAAACGAATATTGGCACGTGGTGATACAATTACGTTATCCACAAGTGAATGTTTATCGATACGCGCACCAACAAGGAATCCCCACATATCATTGCGCCACTCATTTTGAACAAACCCACTATATATATTCACTTTTTGCAAATGGTCATGGTCATATCCCAATGTTACATCATGAAGATAATTGTGATTATACTCGGCTCCTGCCATAAATTCGGCAGGCATAAACCACAATTTATCTATAGCACGAGTATACTGAGCCCCTCCCACAACTACAAGGTCATGAGTATTACCATAGGCATTGGGGTCTTTACCACTACCATAATAACTATCACGCTTGGTATCTTGAAGCGAAGCATACACGTTCCATTTCGTTTTCTGGTCATCACTCCAATAGTTGAAATTTATATCACCTCCATGAATTTGATGATCGGTTTGCTCTGTTATATCGGCTTCATGCGCCGGTTTATCAAGTTCATTACCCCCACGACGAAATTCCTCAGTGGCACGATACTCCAACGTCAAACGTGTATTATCACTCGGACGCATAAAAGCTCTTGCACCAATGGTTTTAGACTTTATCTCACCTATTTCAGTAAATCCGTCACCATCATGGTCGTAACTAGCGCGATCACGATTTTGTCCGTAAATCATTAAGCCCAACTTATGATTATCCGATGTTACCGAAGCGTTTACTGTGGTATTGTTGTCAATTGCATTTTCCATACCTATCAAAGTAGAGGTATTTGCAACTTCTGCATAATTAACTATAGGGTCCTTCGTTATTATATTTATCGTACCTCCTATCGACGATGAACCAAACAAAGCCGAACCTCCGCCACGCATCACCTCAACACGGTCGATCATATTAGCCGGAATTTGTTCTAGACCATACACACCAGCCAACGCAGAAAAAACAGGTCGAGAATTCATCAACACTTGAGAATAATGTCCATCTAGACCATTGATACGCACCTGAGTAAAGCCACAATTTTGGCAGTTATTTTCAACACGTACACCAGGTTGGAAATTCAAGCCATCAGCAAGACTACATGCACTCACAAGGTCAAATGTTTTTGCATTAAGAACACCTACAAGCGTAGAACTATTACGACGCTTCACCTCGCCCTTATTTCCTGTCACAACAACTTGCTCAAGTTGCATAACATCTTCCTTAAGAGAAAAATTCACTTCTTGTGTTCTTCTCCCCTTAATTCTCACTTTAAATTTTTGAGATACATAACCGATATATGTAGCTTCTATTTCATAATCTCCATCAGGAATATTCTTCAAGAAATAATGTCCTGTGGCATCGGTCATAGTACCATATGATGTTCCCACCAACCTTATTGTTACATACGCTATATGTTCGTTAGTAGTTTTATCAATAACGTGTCCCACTACATTTGCATCGGTTAAATCGGCCTGCGCAAATAGTGTATACCCCGTCATCAACGACAGGATAAACGAAAAAAATATTTTTTTTGCCATTTATAATTTATATTATAGAAATATTGATATATGTTTTATTCTGCACACTATTACCATCTCGGCAACACGTACATACCCTCCTAGAGTACAAACCCTAGGTTATAGGCTAACAGATATTTCTATAAACACGGAGGAGCACGCAGTAAGCTGTAATTAATACAACCTATTATGCAATCTTTAATTTCGCCATAGTCAACGACACATAACAACTTGAAGAAAGGGCTCTCGATTGAATTACACTCCATTTCAACCAAAGAGAAATGGCTCAACCATGAGATTGCTGTAATCGAAGCTAAGCTATGACCATGAGATGAACTTGCATATGGGTGAGAGTGTACAATCGTTATATCTCCCACTTGATGCTCATGCACAAAGAAGTTAACGTTTCCCACATATACCGCTATAAGCAATGTGAGAAACGTAGCTATAATTTTATGTTTTGTACTCGATATAATTTTCATCTCCAATCTAAATCGGGTACAAAATTACACATTATTTAGAATCTTTCCAAACAAACCAGAATATTATTTAAACACATTCTAAATAAAAACCCTTTATTTAGAATAATATTTAACCAATTTTTATTCCGGCAAAGCCCATAAACGCCATTGCCAAAATGCCAGCTGTAATAAGTGCTATTGGTGTACCTTTCATTGCTTTAGGCACACGAGCCAAAGCCAATTGTTCTCTAATTCCGGCAAATATTATAAGAGCAAGCGTAAAACCTAACGCAGTGGCTACAGCATACACAAGCGATTCGGTTAAAGTCATGTTTTTTTGAATCACTAGAATAGCTACACCAAGCACTGCACAGTTAGTTGTTATCAATGGAAGAAAAACCCCTAAAGCTTGATACAACACCGGCATTGCTTTCTTCATTACAATCTCTAAAACTTGAACAAGCGAAGCTATAACCAAGATAAACACAATTGTTTGCAAAAATGTAATGCCAAGCGGTACTAAAACGTACATTTGAAGCAAATAGGTAACTACTGTAGCTATAGCCATCACAAAAGTAACAGCCATACCCATACCCACAGCAGAACTTAAACGTTTTGAGACTCCCAAAAACGGACAAATACCCAAAAATTGAGCAAATACGATATTATTTACAAATATTGCTGTAATTATTATAGATATATATGTCAACATAAATATGTCCTCCTAATCTTTCTTTAATTTATTAACTAAAGCAATAAGCAATCCTAATGCTATGAATGCTCCCGGCGCAAGAACAAAAATCAAGCTTCCAAATTCTTCGCTATATACTGTCATATCAAAGATTTTACCGGTTCCAAGCAATTCACGTACTGCACCGAGTATTGTAAGAGAAACTGTAAAACCTAGTCCTACTCCAAGACCGTCACAGAACGAATCTACCACACCATTTTTTGAGGCAAATGCTTCAGCTCTACCAAGCAAAATACAGTTAACAACAATAAGTGGGATAAAAATACCTAATGTGGCATATAGTTCCGGAAGATATGCTTGCATAACCATTTGAAGCACCGTAACAAACGACGCTATCACCACAATGAAAGCAGGAATACGCACTTGGTCGGGAATGACTTTACGCAACATTGAAATCACTGCATTAGAACACACTAAAACGCCCATTGTGGCAAGCCCCATGCTCATGCCATTAATTGCCGAACTTGTTGTTCCTAATGTAGGACACATACCCAACAACAACACAAAAATAGGATTATTCTTGATTGCCGACTCCAATATAAATTTCAATTTATTTATCATCGCTTACCTCCTTTCCATTATTTTGCATTTCAACATAAGCCTTATAAGCGTCATTTAGTGCCCCCAAGAATGCACGTGAAGATATTGTGGCTGCAGTTATCGCATCAACATTTCCACCATCTTTTTTCACTGCTACCTTATCTTTGGCAGGATTCAACCCTATCACATTCTGATTTCCCTTCTCTGCGCGGAACCATTCTTGCATTTTAGAACCCAATCCGGCAGTTTCGGCATGTTTCAACACCTTATAATTATTAACACTTCCGTCTTGATTGAAACCATACATAATTTCAATTTCTCCACTGAAGCCATTTTTAGAAATACTTTTCACAGCAGCTCCCACCAATTCACCGTTTTTTCTGGCAGGATACACTACTATATCAAGGCTATCTTTTGTACCGGCATAAGCCTTATATACAAAAACCTCTTCTAATGGATTATTATCAAATTCTGGTGCCACCTCACTTACTGCCAAAACCTGAGCTTTACTTTCGGCTTCAGCTATCATATCTTTCGTAAGTACATATACACCTCCCAACAATAATGCCGCAACAAGGGTTATCAACCCTAATGACATTACCATATTGGACAATGAAGATTTAATCTTTTCCATAATTTACTTGAATCTCCTTTCCCCGAAACGTCTCGGATGCATGTATTTATTTATTAACGGAGTAAATCCGTTCATTATAAGGATGGCAAATGAAACGCCTTCGGGATAAGCTCCCCACAAACGAATAATCATTGTAATTACACCAATCATTACTCCATATAGCAACATCCCGTTATGTGTCATAGGAGATGTAACATAATCGGTTGCCATAAATATTGCACCGAGCAATACGCCTCCACTCAACACTGCCATAACAGGATCGATACCGGCACACCATGAAAATAACATTACAGTAGCTATTATCGACACCGGTATATGCCATGAGATAATCCTCTTTAATAATAAGAAAACTCCACCTATTAGCAATGCTATAGCACTGATTTCACCCATACTACCACCCATATTACCGATAAATGCGTCTAACCACTCCAAGTTTTCAGGAGCAAACTCATTTAAATTCTTTACAGCTGTAGCACCGGTAGAAGTGTCGGATGCTGACATTCCACTCATCTTCATATGTCCTAAGAATGTAGCACCTGTTGTAGCATCGGCATAATTCATGCGGTTCACTATTGGCAATGGCCATGATGTCATTTGTTGTGGAAATGAAATCAGCAAAAATACACGTCCCAATATAGCCGGATTAAATATGTTTTGTCCCAATCCTCCAAATGCATATTTGCCCAAACCAATTGCAACTATACATCCTATCAAAACAATCCATACCGGTATATTACTTGGCAAGTTCAATGCCAACAATACCCCCGTAATCACTGCCGAACCATTTGCAATTGTAGGCTTGCCGCCTATCATATATTTTTGAATTAAGAATTCAACGAGTACACATCCCAACACTGAAGCTAAAAGTACAATTAAAGCACCTATGCCAAATGCATAAATTGAAAAAGCCACAGCCGGGAAAAGTGCCACTACCACACCCCACATCATTGACTTCACACTATTACCGGTGTGAATGTGCGGAGAGCCCGATACTATTAATTTTCTACTACTCATATCTTTTATTTCTTTTTACGAATAAGCTCATTTACTTTAAATTTACCCAATCTTATGAAATCAAGAAGTGGACGATTGGACGGACATGTATATGAGCAACAACCACACTCAATGCAATTTCTCACTCCATACTCATTCAGCATTTCAATTTCTCCATTCTCGGTCAAAGACATAAACATATATGGTTCAAGCCCCATAGGACAAGCCTCTATACATGCACCACATCTTATACATGGACCTTCTTCGGTGCGATGTGTCTCATCTTCTGGAATCATTACGACTCCAGAAATACCTTTTATTGTAGGTGAATCAATACTTACAATCGCACGTCCCATCATAGGACCACCCAAAATTATTTTACCGGTATCTTCAGGAATACCACCTGCAGCATCAATCACAGTCTTAAGTGGGGTACCTAAGTACACTCGGAAATTACCCGGATTTGCAACATGCTTACCACTCACCGTAACGATGCGGCTAATAAGTGGTTCTCGCAATCTTACTGCACGATAGATAGCATAAGCAGTACCCACATTCTGTACTATTGCACCCACCGAGATAGGCAACGCACCATTAGGAACTTCCTTTCCTATCGTAGCCTTAATCAATTGCTTTTCTCCACCTTGAGGATATTTGGTACGCAATGGCATTACGGTAATCGAGGGTTCTCCTGTCAAATGTTTTTCCAAATTAGCTATTGCATCCTTCTTATTATCTTCAACACCTATAATAGTGCGTTCCACACCTGTTGCACGCATGATATACTTTATACCTTCTATTATTTCATCGGCACAAGATAACATTAATGCATGGTCATTTGTCAAATAAGGTTCACATTCTGCCCCATTTATCAACAACACATCGGCATGGGAACCCGGGGGAGGCGTAAGCTTCACTTTTGTTGGAAATGTAGCACCACCTAGCCCTACGACTCCTGCTTCGGCCACAATATTCTTTATATCATCAGCCGATAGCGCAGCTATTTCCTCATCAGTACGTTTATTTACCGTTGTTTCAACATCACGCTGAACATCTTCATCACTTGCTACAATTGTAACCGTATCACATGGATAGCCAAACGCTGTTTTCCATTTTCCTATAGTCTTAACAGTGCCACTTATTGGAGTGTGAACATTTGCACTTACAACCCCATTGGCCTTTGCTATGAGTTGACCGCGTTCTACATGATCACCCACTTTCACACAACACATAGCAATAGCACCTATATGCTGAGAAAATGTAACAATAACCTCACGAGGAGCAGGGATTTCCACTATAGGGCGGTCTGCTGTTATTTTATATTCGGGAATATGTATTCCACCTTTCTTAAACGTTCTCAACATAGCTTGTTAATCATTTTCTTCGTTAGTAATCACTTTCTTTTCAGGGAAATTTACTGCAAGAATAGAACTGCGAGGACATGCTGCCACGCATTTTTTACATAATTTACACTTTTCATAATCTATTCTGGCAAGATTATCTTCTACTATGATAGCATCGTGTGCACATTCTTTTACGCATTTCTTACATCCTATGCAAGAAACACCACATTCCTTCATAGCCAATGCGCCTTTATCTTTATTTGCACATGCTACATACACGCGCATGCCACGTGGCCCCTTATTTCGAAGTTCAATTAGATTACGTGGACACATTTTTACACATGCGCCACAACCTACACATTTTTCGTCATCTATTACTACGATGCCCTGTTTTGAGTCTATCCTCATGGCACCAAATTTACATGCACTCACACAATCGCCACACCCCAAGCAACCGTAAGCACATCCACGTGCGCCAAGAAATAGCGAATGAGCTATATGACATGACTGGACACCATCGTAATATGACTTTCTTGGGCGATTCTCGCATGTTCCATTACAGTGCAACACTGCTACTTTAGGTTTTTCAGTAGCAACTTTAGCCAATCCTACAATAGATGCAATTCGAACCATTACGTCTTCACTACATGAAGGACAACGCAATCCATCAAGCGATTTTGCGCCGGCACAAGTTACAGCAAAATCGTGACAACCATTACATCCGCAACCCCCACAATTGGCTCCCGGAAGTAATTCTTCTATTTCTGCCACCTTAGGGTTTTCTTTTACATGAAAACGTTTAGATGTAAGAAACAAAACGACCGCACTCACTATACCCAAACCTGCAAGTATAGCAATAGATAAAATCACCAAATTCATTTCTTTATATTTCCTTTTTTACCTTAAAATTCACTTTTCCACTCTCTTTCTTGCCCTTAAATAAATAATAGCCTGTATAATACACTGCCAACATTATCAAACCCGACAGACAGCCTATTAACGTCGAAAAACAAGAAGAAATTCCAATTACAACAAACAAAAAAGCAACACATGGAATTACCAAGCACAACCAAATTGCCTTGACTTCCAAATCTCGCACTTCCTCTACTAATACGGTTTCGCCCACTTTTGGTCTAAAATCGGATACAGACATAACAACTTCATCATCGGTCGAGACTCCGCATATCTCCCCAAGCTTGCATCCATCACATTGGTTACGAGCTATTTTCACTCTTATAGTTTCATCTTCTCCTACTTGAGTTACTATACCTACATGTTCTTTCGCTTGTTGCTCCATCTTTTCATTTTCACTTTTGTCGCAAACAACACACATACGTACTGGGCTAAATAAGTCAACGTATTTTTTGAGATTGCAAAGTTACCTCTTTTGATTTCAATTAAAGAAATTTTTCCGTAATTA
>JAEIGA010015948.1_pt1 | contig 11436 bp, 8 predicted proteins | sample 9270691 | NCBI WGS metagenome assembly JAEIGA01 (sample SAMN17057246, study PRJNA624740) | gut metagenome | biome: biome; isolation source: fecal sample | host: Bos grunniens | place: China: Xizang | collected 2019
GTGAAGTTCTTGGGCGGAGCATATCGCATCAAAGGTACTTTGCGTTTCCAGTCTTGCAGCGATTCAAACTGCGTACCGGGACGTTATGACTTTGAAATCACAGGCGAGGCTGCAGCACCTGTTGTTGAGGAAAAAGCAAAGGTTGAGCCTGCTGTAAAAGAGGAGGTTAAGCCTGTTGTGAAAGAGGAAGTTAAACCTGTTGTTCAGTCTGTAAAGAAAGAGGTTGAAAAGCCTGTACAGAAGGCTGAAGAGGTAAAACCTGTTGCACAGGAAACTGTTGAGGTGGTTGTTGAGGAGCAGGTTGAACAGCCTGTTGTAGCAGAAGTTGAAGATAACGAAAACTCAATATGGGAGCCGGTAGTTGATAAACTCACATTGCAGAACGAGGCTGAGGATTCAAGTAACCGTTCAATCTGGATTACATTCATTCTTGGCTTCGGTGGTGGTCTTTTGGCATTGCTTACCCCATGCGTTTGGCCAATCATTCCTATGACAGTAAGTTTCTTCCTGAAACGTTCTAAAGGACGTAAGCAGGCTATACGTGAGGCTGTAATCTATGGTGCTTCAATTATTGTCATATATCTTGTTCTTGGATTGGCTGTGACATTAATATTCGGCGCAGGTGCATTGAATGCCCTTTCTACAAATGCTGTGTTCAATATAATCTTCTGCTTGATGTTGCTTGTCTTTGGCGCATCATTCCTTGGTGGTTTTGAAATCACATTGCCATCGTCATGGACAAATAAAATTGATGAAAAAGCCGGCAATACAAGTGGTTTGTTGAGCATCTTCTTCATGGCATTCACATTGACTTTGGTGTCATTCTCTTGTACCGGTCCAATCATCGGTTTCCTTTTGGTAGAGGTATCGACATCGGGTGAAATTTTTGGTCCTGCCGTAGGTATGTTGGGCTTTGCTCTTGCATTGGCATTGCCGTTCACATTGTTTGCTCTCTTCCCATCATTGCTTAAGCAGACACCTCGTTCAGGTGGCTGGATGAACACAATCAAGGTTGTTCTTGGTTTCGTGGAGATTGCTTTTGCCTTGAAATTCTTCTCAGTTGCCGACCTTTCATATCACTGGGGATTGCTTGACCGTGAAACATTCCTTGCTCTTTGGATAGCGTTGTTCACTATTCTCGGTCTGTATCTGTTGAAGATTGTATATCTTCCACACGATGATGAAAGTGACAAGAAGGCTTCTGTACCCGGTTTCTTTATGGGTCTTGCCTCTTTGGCATTTGCAATCTATATGGTTCCGGGTCTGTGGGGTGCGCCATGTAAGGCCATAAGCGCTTTTGCTCCTCCTATGAGTACTCAGGATTTCAGTTTGTATGACAACAGTTTCCATCCTCATACCGATGATTATGAACTTGCTCTTGAAATGAGCCGTCGTGAGGGTAAGCCTGTATTGCTCGACTTTACAGGTCATGGTTGTGTGAACTGCCGTAACATGGAAGCCTCTGTATGGAGTGATGACCGTGTTATAGATATTATGCGTGACGATTATATCGTAGCATCATTGTATGTCGATGACAGAACTCCTCTTGCTGAACCTTTCGAGGTTGAAGTAAATGGCAAGAAGGTAATGCTTGAGACTGTCGGTGATAAGTGGACCTATCTTCAGGGACATCGTTTCGGTGCTAATGCACAGCCTTTCTATGTGCCGGTAGATGCTGATGGAAATCCTCTCTGCGGTTCATATTCATTCAACCTTGATGTTGATGCATATATCGACTTCTTGGAAAAGGGTTTGAAGAAATTTGATAAGTAATCCATTGTCGCATCTGTAATTCCATAAGTAAAATGAACTTTACACCAATAGCAAAGCCTGTTTTCAAACATCGTGTCAAGCAGATATCAAAGTATGCTACTGATACCGAACGGATTCAGCGTGATGTCTTGAAACGACTTGTCAATGCCGCTTCTGCAACAGAATGGGGTATCAAACACTCTTATTCCACCATGTCGGGCTATGAGCAGTTTGCCAAGACTGTTGCAGTACAGGACTACGAGAGTCTTAAGGGGTATATAGACCGTATGCGTCATGGTGAAAAGAATGTGCTTTGGAAAGGCAGATGCAGGTGGTACGCCAAATCATCAGGAACAACCAACGATAAGAGCAAATTCATTCCTGTCACACCGCAAGGTCTGCAGAATGCTCATTATAAAGGTGGTTTTGATGTTGTTGCACAATATGTGGCAAATAATCCCTCAAGCCGTATATTTTCAGGCAAAGGACTTATCTTAGGTGGCAGCCATGCTTCTAACTATAATTTTAAGGACTCTCTTGTAGGTGACCTCAGTGCCATACTTATAGAGAACTGCAGACCTTTTGTAAATATGTTCCGTGTACCCGGTAAGGATATAGCCTTGCTCGGGGACTTTGAAGAAAAAATGGATAAGATCGCACGTGCAACATCTACAATGAATGTTACAAACCTTTCGGGTGTGCCTTCGTGGATGATGGCAGTTATTAAACACATGCTTGATATCACGGGAAAAGAGTCTGTTGAACAATTGTGGCCAAATCTTGAAGTATTCTTTCATGGTGGTGTCGCATTTACTCCTTATCGCGAGCAGTATCATCAGATAATAAAGAATCCCGACATGAAATATATGGAAACTTACAATGCCAGTGAAGGTTTCTTCGGAATTCAGGACGACCCGTCAGACCCGGCAATGCTTCTCATGATAGACTATGACATCTTCTATGAGTTCATTCCGTTTGAGGATCTTGAGTTGCCGAATCCGCGTGTGCTTCCTCTTTGGGAAGTTGAGGTCGGCAAGAACTATGCAATGCTTATCTCTACCTCGTGTGGCTTGTGGCGATATATGATAGGCGATACAGTACGCTTTACAAGTAAAGACCCATATAAAATTGTCATTTCGGGCCGAACAAAGCATTTTATAAATGCGTTTGGCGAAGAACTTATTGTCGATAATGCCGAAAAAGGCTTGATGAAGGCTTGTGCCGAAACAGGTGCGCAGGTACTTGACTACACTGCGGCACCGGTATTTATGGATGCCGATGCACACTGCTGTCATCAATGGCTTATAGAATTTGCAAAGAAGCCTGAGTCCATTGAGCAATTTGCAGAGATACTTGACAAAGAGTTGCAACGGATAAATTCAGATTACGAGGCAAAACGTTATAAGAACAAGACCATGCAGCAGCTTGAAATTGTTGTTGCTCGAGAAAATGTTTTTAACGATTGGCTCAAAAGCAAAGGTAAGCTTGGCGGACAACATAAAGTGCCTCGCTTGAGCAATAATAGAATGAACATAGACGAACTGTTGTCTATGAACAGTGTGGAATGAGAATATATTATAAAATACTGTTGGCGGTAATTCCGCTTCTGGTTCTTGCATGCGCCAGTATAGTCACACCCGACGGTGGACCGTACGACGAAGAGCCTCCTGTGTTAATGGAGGCAAAACCCGCTGTTGGAGCTACTAATGTAACGACAGGCAAGATCAATCTTGATTTTGATGAAAATATCAAGTTGGTCAACGCTTTCGAGAATGTTGTTGTTTCTCCTCCGCAGTTACAGATGCCCGAAATAAAAGCATCGGGCAAGCGCGTAACGGTAGAACTGTTGGATACATTGATACCGAATGTAACCTATTCTATAGATTTCGGCAATTCCATAGTTGACAACAACGAGGGTAATCCGTATGAAAATTTCGCATATTATTTTTCTACTGGCGACAATGTTGATACCCTTGCTGTTTCCGGAACAGTCGTGAATGCCGAGAATCTGGAGCCCATAAAAGGTATGGTAGTGGGTCTGCATTCTTGTCTTGATGATTCAGCCTTTAACAAGTTGCCTTTCGAAAGGGTTTCAAGAACCGATTCCAGAGGCCATTTCGTTATAAAAGGCATGGCTCCCGGCAAATATCGTGTGTATGCGCTCAATGATGCCAACCAAAACTATCTGTTTGACCAGAAAAGTGAAATGGTGGCATTCATGGATACCTATGTATCTCCTTTTGCGACTCCGGCAATACGCCCCGATACCATATGGCGTGACAGTTTGACTATCGATACAATACTTTCCGTTCCATATACACGCTTCCAACCCGATGATATTGTTCTGCGTGCCTTCAAAGAGGAGTTCTCTTCGCAGTATCTTGTAAAGTCATCGCGCGACAGCCATAACAAAGTGATGCTCTATTTTGCAGAGCCAAACAATGAGTTGCCAACCATAAAAGGGCTTGATTTTGACAGTAATGATGCATACGTTCTTGAGAAGTCAATAACAAATGATACAATAAGCCTCTGGTTTAAGGATTCCACCGTTTATCGTGTTGATACACTTACAATGCAGGTCTCTTATAAAGTCCTTGATTCGCTGGGCGTAATGATAGATAAAGTTGATACCGTGTATTCAACCCCTAAGAGAAGCTGGGCTAAACTAAAGGAACTCGAGAACGAAAAAATGGAAAAGATACGCAAGGAACAACTGAAAAAGGCCAAGCGTACCGAGGGGTATGACGAGAACAACCCTCCCGAATACATTCCTCCAACCAAAGAATTGAGAATCCGTTTCTCGGGCTCATCTTCAATGGATGTAAATAAAAATGTATTCTTCCAGTTTGACGAACCGCTTGAATCGCTCGATACTTTGGGCATACATCTTTCAAAGAAAGTTGATACGTTGTGGGTGCCTGTAGATTATGTCCTTGAACAAGGTGATAATATAAGAAGATATAACCTATATGCCGAATGGCGTCCGGGAGAATCATATTTTCTTGAGACTGATTCAGCAACATTCAAAGGTCTGTATGGTGGAGTCTCCAAGAAAATGTCACAAGAGATGAAATTCCGTACCCTTGAGGAATATGCTGTTCTGTATCTTGACATTCCAGGAACCGGAAACAATGCCTACGTGCAATTGATGAACAAGAGCGAAGCGGTGTTGCAGACAGAGGTTACAAAGAACAACCAGTGTGCCTTCTACTTTATCCAACCCGGTAAATACTATCTTCGTCTGTTCATTGATGAAAATGGTAACGGTAAGTGGGATACAGGTGATTTTGAAAAGGGAATACAGCCCGAAAAGGTCTTCTATTACAATCGTGAACTTGACCTGAGAGCACTTTTTGAATACTCACAGGACGATTGGGATATCAACTCTCCGCTTGACAAGCAGAAGCCGCTTGATATAACCAAGCAGAAACCTGATAAGGAACGAAAGAAAATGAACCGTAACGCAACGCGTAAGTTCCCCACAAAAGAGAAAAAATAGATATATTATTGAAACTATATAAAATATAAGCGATATGGAAAATAAATTCATGATATACAACACGCTCACTCGCAAAAAAGAGCTCTTTGAGCCTTTGCATGCGCCTAATGTGGGTATGTATGTTTGTGGCCCTACAGTATATGGCCCTGCACATCTTGGTCATGCCCGTCCGGCAATAACATTCGACGTGCTGTTCCGTTATCTTAAGAATCTCGGCTATAAGGTACGCTATGTACGTAATATCACCGATGTGGGTCATCTTGAGCATGATGCTGACGAGGGCGAGGATAAAATAGCAAAGAAAGCACGTCTTGAGCAGTTGGAGCCAATGGAAGTTGTGCAGCATTATACATTGCACTACCATAAGGTTATGGAGGCACTGAATGTGTTGCCGCCAAGCATTGAGCCACATGCTTCAGGTCATATCATAGAACAGATAGAACTTGTAAAGGAGATACTTGACAACGGCTTTGCATACGAGAGCGAAGGCTCGGTATATTTCGATGTTGCAAAGTACGACAAGGCGCATCACTACGGTATCCTCTCAGGCCGTAATCTTGACGATGTGTTGAATACGACACGTGAGCTCGATGGTCAGAACGAAAAACGTAATCCAGCCGACTTTGCCCTCTGGAAGTGTGCGCAGCCTGAACATATTATGCGCTGGCCTTCTCCATGGAGCGACGGTTTCCCCGGCTGGCACTGTGAATGTACAGCTATGGGACGTAAATATCTCGGTGAGCAGTTTGATATTCATGGTGGAGGTATGGACCTCGTGTTCCCACATCATGAGTGTGAAATAGCACAGGGTATGGCCGCTATGGGCAAGCATGTCGTGAAGTACTGGATGCATAACAACATGATAACCATAAACGGTACAAAGATGGGTAAGTCATTGGGTAACTTTATCACTCTTGACGAATTCTTCAATGGCACACACAAGTTGCTTGCGCAGGCATATTCGCCCATGACAATCCGTTTCTTCATACTTCAGGCACATTATCGCAGTACAGTCGATTTTAGTAATGAGGCTTTGCAGGCTGCCGAAAAGGGTATGCAGCGTCTGCTTGAGGCATATAAGACTCTTAGCAACCTTGTCGCTTCGGGTGAAACATCTGTCGATGTCGCATCGCTACGTTCAAAGTGCTACGACGCAATGAACGACGATATGAATACAGCATTGGTAATATCACATCTGTTCGATGCTTGTCGTGCCATTAATCAGATTTCGGATAAGAAAGCTACAATCAGCGAGAGCGACCTTACCGAACTTAAAGAGGTATTCCACCTGTTTGCCTTCGATATTCTTGGCCTTAAGGAAGAGCGTGGCTCGGACAGTGGTCGTGAGGAGGCTTTTGGAAAAGTCGTTGATATGCTGTTGCAGCAACGTCAGATAGCCAAGGCAAACAAGGATTGGGCAACAAGCGATAAGATTCGTGACGAACTTGCAGCTCTCGGCTTTGAGATAAAAGACGGCAAGGAAGGCTCTACATGGAAACTAAACCGTTGATACGATGAATCGTTTGCAGATACTTCTGTCGTTGATGTTGCTTGTTGCATGCGGTGCATCAACCGGTAAAGAACAGGTGGCAAAAGCCGAAAAGGTTCAGGAAAAGCCGGTTGTTGTTGAACCTGATGTCGTAGTTCCTATATTTGATGCTGATAGTGCATACAGCTTCATCGAGGCTCAAGTGAACTTCGGTCCACGTGTGCCAAGCACCGTGTCACATCGCAGATGCGGCGACTATCTTGTGTCGAAATTGGAGAGTTATGGCGCGACGGTCGTAACACAAGACGTTGACTTCAAGGCTTATAACGGCGACATACTCAACGCACGTAATATAATAGCCCAATTCCAGCCCGAAAAGCAACAGCGTGTGATGCTTTGTGCTCATTGGGATACGCGCCCTTGGGCCGATAGCGACCCCGACAAGGCAAACCACTATAAACCATTGCCGGGTGCGAATGACGGTGGAAGCGGAGTGGGCGTCTTGCTTGAGATAGCACGTCATCTTGCAACAGTGAGCCCTAATGTGGGTGTCGATATAATACTGTTTGATGCAGAGGATTACGGCTTGCACGAGAACGATTCACATTTGTGGAAGAAACACAGACATTCATGGGCGCTCGGTTCGCAATACTGGTCTATAAACCCTCATGTGCCCGGATATACTGCACGCTTCGGTATATTGCTTGATATTGTCGGTGCGCCGGATTCTCGATTCATGTACGAAGGTTATTCAACACGTTTTGCCGAAGAGCATGTACATAAAGTGTGGCAATGTGCCGGCAAGCTTGGTTATGACAACTATTTCGTGAACGAAGAGGGTGGTGTTATCACCGACGACCATTATTACGTGAACAGCATACTCGGGTTGCCATGTATCGATATAATAAATTGCGACCCGGAGAGTCCCAACGGCTTTGGCCCATATCATCATACAATGAAGGATGATATGGAGTGGATTGATAGAAACACGCTAAAAGCTGTAGGACAGACAGTAATGACAGTAATATATAATGAAAAGTAATGGCTACAATAGAAGAAATACAGGAAGAGATTATAGAGGAGTTTACAGGTTTTGATGATTGGCTCGACCGTTATCAGCTACTTATTGATATGGGTAGCGAACAGGAGCCCTTGCCCGAAGAGTATAAGACCGAGAACAATCTCATCGAGGGGTGTCAGAGCCGTGTATGGTTACAGGCAGACCTTGTTGATGGTAAAATCATTTTTCGTGCAGAAAGTGATGCCCTTATAGTAAAAGGTATAGTATCCCTGCTTATAAAGGTATATTCGGGACGTACTCCTGACGAGATACTTGCTTCGGAACCATTTTTTGTTGAGGCTATAGGACTGAAAGAACACCTCTCTCCTACGCGAAGCAACGGATTGGTTGCAATGATAAAGCAGATGAAGTTATATGCATTGGCATTCAAAGCAAAACAGAACTAAAATTTTAGTTCTGTTTTGCTTTTTTCTATATTGAGTGTAACTGTTGCACCTTCAATAAGCGGCATATTTGCATCAGTGTGTCCGACAGGGAAACCGAAGCATGTCGGGATATTATATCTGTTTATTACATTATGTATAAGTTCGTATGTTGTGCCACCGAATCGGCCATCTTCGTTTACTCCGTTGAACTCACCTATAATCATACCTTTCAGCTTTGAGAATACACCGGCCAATTCAAGCTGGTACATTATGCGTTCAATGCGGTAGGGCTGTTCCCCGGTATCTTCAATGAAGAGAATGTCGGCTTTGTCAAATATGTCATATCCTGTTCCTGCAAGTGCTGCAAGTACCGACAAATTTCCTCCGGCAAGTCTTCCTGTTGCTGTTCCGTGTATATCGAGAGGGTGAGGCGTTGATTGGTATGTAGGTCGCTTCCCGAAAAGAATCTCCTTCAGCATTTTGGCGGGTATGCTGTCGGGAAATCTCGACAAATGGTTGCATTGTGGCGAGTGTATCGACATGATACCTTTTGACATGCATGCGGCATGCAACGCACAGCAGTCGCTCATACCGATAACCCATTTGGGATTTTCTTCAATCAATGAGGTGAAATTGTTCAACAGATGCACGCAACCGTATCCGCCATAACTGCAAAGAATAGCCTTGATATTGTTATTCTTCAAACACGACGCTATATCGCTGATACGCTCTGCTCTGCTACCGCTGTAGTATCCCTCTTTTGTCAGGGTATGCGGTGCAATATATACGTTTAACCCCCAACTCTCCAGCAAAATTCTGCTGTTCTCCACTATTGATGCATCACGCACGGCACCCGCAGGTGATACTATGGCAATGGTGTCGCCGGCTTGTAGTGGAGCAGGGGATATCATGGCTTATTCGCAGCAACCGTGTTCGGTCTTGACAATTTTGTATAGCTTGTCGCTTGGACGAACCTTGCAAGGAACTTTGAACGACACACGGTCGCCTTTATGAACGGTCTTCACGCTCTCAAGGTTTACGCGCGGGTCTTCCAAATCCAGATATATCGCACCGGTTGTAGGGCCTGTAATAAGAATTTTTTCTCCTGCATTAATCTCTCCGGCTTCAATATGGAATTCGCCCACACCAAGGTTCGAGAAGTGCTTGATTGCTTTACCTATATATACCTTACGCTCTGTTGCTTGCGAACCGTAGATATTGCTCCATTCGCCGAGCTTTTGTCCCTGATAATATCCGTCCCAGAAGCCTCGGTTGAATACAGTCTTTAGTCTTTCGTCCCATGCGTTCTTTTTCTCTTCGGTCAACTCACCATCAAGATATGCCTGTAAAGCCTCATTGTAACAGCCTGCAACGGTGCTTACATATTCGGCTCCGCGAGCACGTCCTTCAATCTTGAATACACGTACACCGCTTTCAATCATACGGTCAATGAAACGTATGGTTTTCAGGTCCTTTGGCGACATTATGTATTTGTTGTCAACCTCCAGCTCTATGTCGCTTTCGCGGTCCTTTACAATATACCCTCTGCGACAAACCTGCATGCATTCTCCACGGTTGGCACTGCGTCCCAATTGATGCAGTGAAAGATAACATTTGCCCGAAATTGCCATACACAATGCTCCATGACAGAACATCTCAATGCGTATCAATTCTCCTTTAGGGCCACATATGTTCTCTTCGACAATTATTTTATGTATAGCAGCAACCTGGTCCATGTTCAGCTCACGCGCAAGCACTACAACATCGGCGAACTGTGCGTAGAACTTCAATGCCTCGCTGTTGCTTATGTTCAATTGCGTGGAAAGATGTACCTCAACACCAATTTTGTTGCAGTATTGCATTACTGCCACATCTGCAGCTATTACGGCCGAAATACCGCTCTCTTTTGCAGCATCAATGATGTTATGCATCATCTCGATATCATTCTCGTAAATGATTGTATTTACTGTCAGATAGCTTTTGATGTCGTGTGCATCGCAAATCTGTGCAATCTCGCGCAGGTCGTTTATTGAAAAGGCACTTGCAGAGTGTGCACGCATGTTCAGGTGTTCAATACCAAAGTATATTGAATTGGCTCCGGCCTGTATTGCCGCCTGCAGGCTCTCGCGTGAACCCACAGGTGCCATTATTTCGAAATCACTTCTTTTGTAATTCATAAAGGTTTGTTATTTGTTGCAAAGATAATTATCTTTGCAACAAATAACAAATACGAAGCGTATTAACAAACATGAAAATAGGCAATATTGAATTTGGTAAATATCCGGTGTTCCTTGCACCTATGGAAGATGTGACCGATGCGGCATTCCGTCTTTTGTGCAAGCGCTTTGGAGTAGATATGGTATATACCGAATTCGTGTCGAGCGACGCTCTTATACGTGATATAAACAGCACTGTGCGTAAGCTTCAGGTTTACGACAAGGAGCGTCCGGTGGCTATACAGATATACGGTAATGAGGTTGAACCTATGGTTGAGGCTGCAAAGCGTGTTGAACTTGCATCTCCCGATATCCTTGATATCAATTTCGGCTGTCCTGTAAAGAAAGTGGCACGCAAGGGATGTGGAGCAGGTATGTTGCAGAATATCCCTAAGTTGCTGGAGATAACAAAGGCTGTTGTCGATGCCGTTAAAATACCTGTTACTGTCAAAACCCGTTTGGGTTGGGATGAAAACAGCAAGTGTGTGGTGGAACTCGCAGAGCGTCTTCAGGATTGTGGTATAGCGGCACTTACCGTTCACGGTCGCACACGCGCACAGATGTATACCGGCGATGCCGACTGGACATTGATAGGCAAAATAAAGGAAAACCCTCGCATGCATATACCTATAATAGGCAATGGCGATGTGAGGACTCCCGAACGTGCAAAGGAGTGCTTTGACCTGTATGGCGTCGATGCAGTAATGATTGGACGTGCAAGCTTTGGCCAGCCTTGGATTTTCCGCGATGTGAAGCATTATCTCGAGCATGGCGAACATGCTGTTCCTTTTACATTCTCTGAATGTATGGATATTCTGCGTCAACAGGTCAAGGATAGCGTTGAATGGCTCGGCGAGCGCCCCGGAATTCTACATGTACGTCGTCACCTTGCCGCAACACCGTTGCTCAAGGGACTTGCCGATTTCCGTCCTCTCCGCATTGCCATGTTGCGTGCCGAGAAGGTCGATGAACTGATGGAAATCCTTGACAGGATTGTGGATATCTATGGTAATAATGACAAAGTAATTATTTGA
>JAEIGA010015949.1_pt1 | contig 11436 bp, 6 predicted proteins | sample 9270691 | NCBI WGS metagenome assembly JAEIGA01 (sample SAMN17057246, study PRJNA624740) | gut metagenome | biome: biome; isolation source: fecal sample | host: Bos grunniens | place: China: Xizang | collected 2019
GCTTTCCCGGCTGCAGCACGGTCAGTCCTGCGGTGGGTGAGCAATGATAATAGGCCATAAAAATCCTCCTTCTGCCTACCATTATACACGCAAGGGGAGGAAATGCAAGTTCTGGAAGAATCGAAAAAATAGGGGCTGTCTCGTAAATGAGACAGCCCCTTGCGGGTATTAGAGGTAAAGCTTTCCGTCTGTGCCGAAGTTATAGGATTTCTGGGGCAGCAGACCGTTGGTGGTGGTGATCCAGTAGGCACCGGTCGCAAGCTTTCCGTTCGTGCGGACGTAGATGTAAGCGCCGTCATCCAGCTGGATCAGGCCGGAACCGGTTTGCTTCACGCCGTCGATGTAGTAGTAGAGGGCGCCGTCCTCTTCGATGATGCCTTTCTTCAGGATCATCTTGCCGCTTGCGTCAAATTCATAGTAACCGGGCTTCAACAGATCGTTGGTTCTGGTGATCCAATAGAAACGATCTGCCACAACAATGCCGTTGGAACGGACATAGTAGTATTCGCCATTGTGTTGAATCAGACCGACGTTGGTCTGCAGCACATCATTCTGGTAGTAGTACAGTGTGCCGTCCACCTCTACGATGCCGTGCAGAATGCATAGTATGCCGTTTGCGTCGAACTCGTAGTAACCGGGATCAATCAGACCATTGGTGTTGGTGGTCCAGTAGAATCCGGTGGCGAGCTTGCCGCCGGTGCGGACGTAGATGGTGCCGCTCAGGATCTGCTCGCCGGAGCTGCTGTGCCAGACCATGTCCTTGACCTCGATCAGGCCCTTGCCGCCGCAGATGGCATTATCTTCGTAATAGTACCATGCGCCGTTTTCATAGTAGACGCCATTCTTGTCGGTGACGAGCAAAATGATGCGGCCTTCGATGTCGAAGGTGTAGTGATCCTTAGCCAGATAGCCGTTGTTGTTTTCTACCCAGTGGGTGACACCGCGCTGTGCTTTGTAAGGATCGCAGCCGTTGGTGCAGGCTTCATCGCCGCAGCCGAAGTAGTAGTAATGGATCGTGCCGTCGGGAAGGACATCCTTCACAAGACCCTTGTTGGCAACGGCAACGCCGTTTTCAACATAGTACTTGTCGCCGCTCAGCGCCTCGTAGATGCCGGTGTAATCATCAAGGAACTTGCCGGTTTCGTGATCGAAGGCATAATAGGCGTTGTTGAGCAGGGTGATATCTCTGAGGATATGGCTGTCGGCGTCGAAGTAAAAGGTTCCGACACCCATCTCAACCCACTCATTGAAGTAGGCTTTCTTGTCGTGGAACAGATAGGTGGTGCCGCCCTCTTCTTCCATCCAGCCGGTGTAGGTGTACACTGCCTTCAGGGTGAGTGCTTCGGCAGGCATTGTTGCTTCGGGAGCGGGCACAAATGTTCCGGTGAAGGTGTAGGTGCTGTCGTTGATGTAGATGTCACCCAAATTCAGACCGCTGAGGATCGGCTCCAGATCGGTGCCGTAGGCGATCTGTTCCTGATAGATCACGCCGTACAGATCCTCAACCGTCAGAGTGTATTCGTTGATGCTCCATTGGGCGTAAAGGGTGATATCCTCGGTGATCAGGGTGTCGGTGGTGATGGGATTGCCGTCCGCATCGGTCCAGCCGGTGAAGGTGTAGCCGGTGCGGGTGGGTTCGGGAAGCTGGGCAAGGGTGTGGACACCGCTCTGGGTTTCGGCGGTTTCGGTTTCGCAGGTGCCGCCGTTGGCGTCGAAGGTCACGGTGTTGCTGGGAAGGTAATCAAAACGATTGGATTCCATGGTGCCCTTGACGGTGCCATTCTGGGAAACGGTTGCACGGCAGAAGTAGGTGCCTGCATTGTCGCAGCTGAGGCGGTTAGCTGTGCCGCTGGTGGTCTGAACCTCGGTTGTCGTTGCCAGATGAACGGTGCCCTTGAGTTCATTTTCGTTAAGGATCGCAAACATAAACAGACCGGTTTCGGGATCAATGTCGGCCTCTGTGACAGAATAGCAGAATCTGCTGCCTGTGATGGGGGTAAACGGAACCTCTGCGCCGGTGATGACCAGAAGGAGTCCGTCTTTAACCATCCCGAAGTCTACTGTAACGACGGTGCCGGGTTCAGTGGCAAACGCCAGATAGTTGATACCAATACCGAGGGCCGAGGGGAAGGTCCACTGCTGGGCGGCTTCATCATAAGTGGAGAAAATGTCGCCATAATCGTCAATCGAAACGAGGTCCTTATCTGTGATAGGCCGGGTTTGCTCTTGATACCACCGGTAATCGACGGTGATTTCCGCGTCGGTCAGGATTTCCGCACCTGCGGTGTACTGATTCTGGGCATTCGGCTGCACCAGCAGCAGGTCTGCAGGTTCGATCCGCAGATAGTTGCTCAGCAAGCCTGCCGCGGTGGGAACGATGCCGTAGGTCATAGGGCCGCCCTCAACCGTTGTAAACATGGCGTTTTTGTAGCTGCTGCAGTTCAGGAGTGCGCCGACTGCCAGACCGGAGCCGCCGTTGAGGGTCAGTGTGCCGCCGGAAACCTGGATGCCGATCAATAAGTCAGAACCATGAGCGCTATTGATGCACAGCGCACTGCCGCTCTGATCTTCCGGAGTGGAAGCTGTGATATCGCCGCCGGAGATGTACATGGCACCGAAGGCAGCGATACCATCTTCATGACCGGTGGCATTGACGGTGCCGCCGGTAACGGTGAGGACACCCGGGGTGTCGTAGTCGCCGGAAATGATGCCGGCGGCATTGGCGTACGAGCTTCTTTTGGAACGGCCGGTGGCATTGATGACACCGCCTTCAATGGTCAGGTTACCGCCGGAATAAATACCTGCGGATGCTCTGGGCAAGGGAAGGCTCTGATCTGCGGAGGTGTCCAGATCCGTGGCGGTCAGGGAGCCGTCGCCCCGGATAATCAGATTGCCCACGGTGGAGATGGCAGAGCTGGCGAAGACCGTATTGTCGCCGGTGTATTTACCCTCGACGGTGTTTTCACCCACCAGTTCCAGCACGATGGTATCGTTGCCGATGGTGTAGATGCCGGAGCCTTTATAGGTGCCGTTTTCCGCAAGGATGCTGGCGTTGTTCAGGGTCAGGGTGTTGGTTTCCGGGTTCCAGGAGATGGTGTCATCCTCAGCGTCGATCTCGTTGACATCCTTGCCGTTGATGTACACAGCGGTGGAACTGAGGTCACTGCTCTGAGGAACGTAACCGCTTTCGGAGAGCGCAGGGCCGTTGGTAAAGGCCAAACCGCCTTCGGTCACCACGTTGGTGACAACGTGAGAATCGCTGAAGGCAATGCCGTCGATCTCGGTGGTGCTGCCCACCAGAAAATACTTGGCGTTTTCGAAGCCGGTAGCGGGATCGTTCATAGCCACGTCCACGGCATACCAGTTTCCGTCTTCCATTCGGACATAGTTCCATGTACGGCTCTGGCCGTTGACAAGGCCGGTGACCAAAACACAGGGGATCTTCTTCTGCTCGCACAGCAGCATGAAGGCTCTGGCGTAGCCCTCGGACACGGGACCGTTGGTGCCGGTGGCGCCGTTCAAGGCGCTGAGGGCGGTCCGGCAGTCGTGGCTAATGGTGGAGAGGTCTGTGCAGGTGTTATACTCGTTGATTTCGGTCAGCAACTGGTTCATGCCCAACAGCATCTCGTAACGGGAGCAGTTGTTCAGGGCCCCCAGGCTGATGGTTTCCTTCACGGTGCGCAGAAGTGCTGCGTAGGCATCATAGGCCTTGGAGCCTTCCCGGTAGTTCTCTGCGCGGACATCAAAGCTGCCGTCAGCCTTGGTCAGATAGAAGTAGAAGGTCTGAGTGTAGCTGGCGGTGCCTTCACCGGCTTCGTAGGAAGCGTCATAGGTCAGAACCTCGTCCACCAGCAGATCGCCGCTCAGCCAGAACACCCCGGGATAATCCTGCAGAAATGCACTGTAAATGGCGGTGGCATAGCTGGTGACGGTTGCAAGATCATGGTTTCCGGCCTCTGCAATGGCAGCCTCGATTGCCGCAACTGCAGCTTCATTGGCGGCAGAATCGGGATCCTCAGCATTGGCATCGTAGGTGAATGTGGGATTGCCGGTGTACTGCTGGAGCACAAAGGCATGGTCACCGTTTTCCAGCAGGGTTTCCTTGTCGGGATTGAGCAGCTCGTCTGAGGACTCATATCGCAGATCATCTACAAAATTCCGATAATTGTAATAATCCAATCGGAATCTCCATTCGGTGTGGGTTCCGTCATTCAGCTGCGGACCGGTGACGGTTTCCTCTGCGGCCAGTGCGCCAACAGGTGCCATTCCCAGCACCAGCAGCAGACACAGCAGCAGGCTAATGGTTGTTCTTATGGTTGGTTTTTTCATGGTGTTTACCCCCTTGTGGGCAGAAAAATCATCCAAGATGCACAAAATACGAAGGATTTTTCTGCTTACAATAATACAGAATACATTATACCATTGTCTGGCTTCTTTTGCAATGTTTTATAGGAAAAAGTCTTGCTTTCGCAAGACTTTTTCCTTATGTCCATTCTGCGATGCTTCGTTTGCTGTGTCCCCAAGGGGCAAGCTCCTGCCAGCGGTCCTGACGGCAGTAGCGGCACATCGGTACGGGCTTTGCCAGCTGATAAAGCAGATCCGCTCCGTTGCGCACGGAGAAAATATCCACGCTATCTGCCTCTGTCAGCTCCAAGCCTGCGGAAAAATACTGCTCAAAAAGACGCATATGGGCACCGATACCACAGGGGTACATCCGGCCACGATAAAGGAACAGGCAGATATTGGAGTATGGACAGCGCCGATAGTTCTCTGCGGCATCCTGACCTCCGGTAACGTCCAGCAGAAGCCGGTTGAAGTGGGTCTTACACTGGTCTTCGCCGAATAACCGGTATTCTACGCCAAAGCTTTCACATCTGCGGCGGATGGCTTCATGATCCAGAGAGATGGGGTAAGGGGTTACGGAAATGATGATCTGTGCATCCCGACAGGTTTCGTAAAAGCTGTCCGGCTGCTTTGGAAGGAGCAGACCGTTGGTTACCAGATGGATCTCTCCCTTGGGAAAACAGTTTCTTGCCAGATGCAGGTAATCCTCACACTGCGGATTCAACAGCGGCTCACCGCCGAGAAGGTGGATATAATCGCACTCGCCGCCAAAAAGGTTACTGAGGTGGGTGAAGCTTCGTTTGCTTTCCTCAAAATCCGGAAATTCTTCCTCCGCAACAGGGGAAAAGTGGGAACATCCGGCGCAGTTGAGATTACAATGGGCAGCCAGCGCAAACTCAAAGCGCAGCTTGTGATGCGGCACCTTGGCGGCAGGGCTAGGATTCCGGAGTTGGCTGCCGCGCAGCTCATCGATCTGCTGCATCAGCAGAAGTCCCAACTTTTTTTGCTCGTCTATGGCGTTCAGCACCGTTTTGAGATCTCTTTGGACGCTTTCCACCGGCGGTGGGAGGATTTTTTTCAGAATCCGTTTCAGCATGGATGTTTTCACTCCTTTGGTGCTGTAATAGCTTTCATAGGTATTGAGATTCAGATGCAGACGGCGAAGCAGATCTGTATAAAAGCCCGTCCTGCGGGCAATCATCCAGAATTCCTCGGCCCGATAGGGAAAAGTCCGTTCCCATGGTTTTGCGCCGGCTCCTGCAAAATGGAAAATGCCCGGTGCGGCCACCGCCCGACGGTAAGCGTCCGCAAGGGATTCGGGAAGGCGGTCGGAAAGGTCCCCGATCTGACAGCTGTCCCAAGCAGGATCCAGCAATTTGATCTGTCCCGCCAGAACCTTGTTCAGAACATCCTGGTCATGCCATTGCCATGACTGGGCGCAGGCGGTCTGCATAAGCTTGGCGGACAAATTATTGTGCCGGAACTGCTGAAGATCCATTAACAGCATGCCGGAAAGGATGTATTCCTGCGCGCTGTCGATGCCAAGCACATTCCGGACATATTGGGCCCGAACCGAATTTTGGCGCTCTGCCGCGAAAAAGAAATCCACCGTAGAGCCCATGGGCTTGCCGTCCAAATCGCTGTCGAACAAGGCCGCTACATCCCGAAAGGCAATCATATCGCCGTCCAGATACAGTGCGCGCCGGTATTCCTTGCCAAGAATATCCGGAATCATCAGCCGGGCATAGGCCATGGGGGAAAAGTTGGCTCTGTTTTCCGTAAACAGGCGTATTTCTGCGAATACAGCACGGATGTCACAGGTGCGAATGGAAATGTTGGCATATCCCGCAGCCGGCGCACAAAGCTTGCTTTTCGTGTGCGGACTGATGCCGTTGTGCAGGTAGAGTATGTCATAGAATCGCCCGGGATCGGAATGGTCGATGATGGATTGGAACAAAACGGCGGTGGGCGCTGCGAACCGCTCGTCGCCGCAACATACAACCGTCACGGCCTCCGGGAACACCGGTAAGATCGGAAGGGCTGCTTCCGTTGCCGAAGGCGGTGCGATGGACTCCGGGGCAAGCTGACGCATGAGAATCAGCAGCGTCTTGGTCTGTTCGTCCAGCGTGTCCAGCACGTTTCGCAGATCCCGCTGTACGCTCTGGGTCGGCGGGGGCAGAATCTGCCGCAGACTGCGGCGCACAGCTCCGGATGCCGGGCTGTATAGCCGGTCGTAGGCAGGTTTTTGACTGCATAATTGAGAGAATAGCTGCTTGTAAAACGGTGTCCGCTTCGCAATTTCCCAAAAGTCTGCCGCATAGCAGGAGTTGCAGTTTTTCCATGGCTTTGCGTGATTGCCCGCAAAGTGAAACAGACACGGCGCAGCCAGCGCTTTTTCGTATATCTTCTTCCAATGCTCCGGCATTCCGTCTGCGCCATGATCCGGCACGATCACATCCCATGCTGGATCAAAGTATTGGACCTGCCCCTGAAACAGGTGGTTCAGCACATCCTGATCGTGCCAGAGCCATGCACGGCTGCGGGCGGTGTCCATCATAGACGCAACGGGATGGATTTTGCGAATCTGATCCAGATTCATCAGCAAAACAGCCGCCATGAAATATTGATCCGGTGTGCTGAGCCCCAGAACATTTTTTGCGTAGGCGTGCATGGCGTTGTCTGTGTATACGGAGGACAGAAAACCGAAATCTACGGTAGAGCCAAGAGGATGATCCCCTAAATCCATGTCAAACAATTCTGCTACATCCCGCAGGGCGATCATATCCCCATCCAGATACAGCGAGCGATGGTAGTTTTCATCCAGCACATCCGGAATCACCAGCCGGGCAAAGGTCATAACAGAAAAGTCCAGCCGGTTTCCGACCTGCAGACCATCCTCCTGAAAGACGGACTGAATGTTGCAGCAGCGGATGGAAACATTCTCTTTCCCCGCGGCCATGGCGCACAGCTGCTCCAAAAGGGCAGGTTCTACCCCGTTGTGCAGATAGATGAGATCGTAGAACCGTCCAGGGTCTGCGTGATCCATGATGGAACGCAGCAGCACGCCGGTGGGGGCTGTGAAATTTTCGTCGGCGCAGCTGACCACCGTCACCGCATCCTTGCGCAGCGGTGACAGGGGGACTGTGTGTTCCGTCATGGTGTTCCTCCTTACTTCCAGTAGGCGTGATCGATGAGGTGTCCCTGCCGATCTTCTTCCGGCGGGGGTGTCATGTAATCGCCGAATTCTTGGCACAGCACGGCATGGTAATCCTCGGGTGCCCTCAGCATATGCCCTTCAAAGCAGAGTGTCGTACTGTTTTTGAAAAGGAATGCCTCGTACCGCTGCCGGTGACAACCGAAGCAATGCTCTACCATGCCCACATATTTGGAGCCACGGTATGGATATTTTTCGTGGAGCCGCTGGGCTTTTTTGAGATAAAAGCGTTTGATCCATGTGCCCAGACGATGCCGCTTGCCGCCGAGAAAATTGATGAGCCAAAGGATCAGCCGCTTCCTGCGGCATTCATGGCGAAGCCGCACGGGAAAATCCGCTTTTTGGTAGCATTTTTCCAGCTTTCCAAACCAGTCCCAGAACGCCGCATCTTCCTCCGGCTGGCCGTCCAGAGGGAAAACATCGATGTCGATGCCCAACGCACCGGGGGTGTAGTCAAAATTCGTTTCCACCTTGACGGTGCGTGTGTCAATGATCTTCACAAAGCTGTGGCGGGAAATTTCGTCCATGGGCGAAATCAGACGATAATGGAGCGTTTGCTTGCCGGTATTGAAGTGCTTTATCAGCTGATTGTAGTCGTCCCGGGGCATCCATACATCCACATCGTCGTCCCATGGGATAAAGCCCTGATGACGCACCGCACCCAGAAGCGTGCCGTAGGCCAAAAAATAGGTAAGACCGTGTTCATCACAGTAGCGGGCAAAATCCAGCAGAATATCCAGCTCCAAGAGCTGCGCTTCCCGAAAACCGATTTCTTTCATCATGATTCTCCATCTAAAAATGCCTGATAGCGGTCGCAGATTTCTGCCACTTCGCTGCCGAAGAGCACCTGCTGTCCTTTGTGCAGCCAAAGAATTTTGCTGCACATCTGCCGAATCTGTCCCAGATCATGGGATACCAAAATCGTGGTGGCACCGCCGCAGATGATTTCCTTCATTTTTGCTTCGCTTTTGGTACGGAAAGAACCGTCACCGACCGCGAGGATCTCGTCCAGAATCAGAATGTCCGGCCGCACAAAAGACGCGATCGAAAACGCAAGCCGGCTCTTCATACCTGACGAAAGCTGCCGGAACGGGGAATTCTGAAATGCTTCCAGCTCCGCGAAGGCGATGATCCGGTCGTAGGCTTCGTTCAGAAATTTGCGGGTATACCCCAGCATGGAGCCGCGCAAAAATACATTTTCCCGTACCGTCAAATCCCCGTCAAAGCCGCTGGTCAGCTCCAGCAGGGCGGCAATGGTGCCGTTTGCTTTTATGGTTCCCTCGGTGGGCTCCATGATGCCCGCGATGGTCTTCAGCAGGGTGGATTTTCCTGCGCCGTTGGTGCCGATGATGCCCAGCATATCGCCCTCCTCCAGCGAGAAGGTGATATGCCGGTCGGCCCAGAATTCCTTGGCATGATAGTCTCCGCGGAGCCGTTTCACCACATATTCCTTCAGTCCGATATCCTTGAAATCCCCAAGCATGTAACGGACAGATACATCGTTTACTTCCAGAATCTTCATGGCATCCTCCGTTACAGATAATATAAAAACCGATGGTTGTACTTTTTATAGATATGGCAGCCCACAGACAGCGTCACTACCACAAACAGCAGCATCAGAAGATGGAACCACAGAGGTGGGATCACAGCGTACAGAACGATCTGCCGGAAATAAGTAATGCACAGATATACCGGATTCAGGTGCAGCAAAGTCTGCAGCAAGGTTCCGAAACCGTCTGTGGTGTAAAAAATAGCGGATACATACATCAACAGCTGGGTGAAAACCGTCCAAAGATACTGCATATCCCGGAAGAATACGAAAAGAGCGGAAAGAATCAGTCCGATGCCGATGTTCAGCAGCAGCAGACATACCACAGGGTACACGAGCATCAGAAATTTCCAAGTAAATACGACACCGTCCAAGGCGCAAAACAGAAAGAATACTGCCAGCGTCATGACGAAGTTGATCAGCGTCTGAACATTTTTCGCCAGCAGGAACAGATACTTCGGTACCTTGATCCGGGTGAAAATATCGGCGTTGTTGCGAAGGGAGAGCATGCCCTGACTGCACGACTCATTAAAGTAGTTGAACACCAGATTGCCGCAGAACAGGTAAGTGGTGTAGTTATCCACATCGGTTCCGAAAAAACCGCCGAAAATGATCCGCATGACCAGCAACGTCAGCAGAGGCGACAAAAGGCTCCAGACCATTCCCAGCGCCGTTCCCTTGTATTTCTTTTTAAACTCCCGTTTTACCAGTTCCTCGAACAGGAACCGGTTCTTTTGAAGCGTTTGCGTCATGTCTACAGAGTCCTTCCGTGTTTGCGTTGATACAGCTTTCCGATGAGCCATGCCAAAGCAAAGGCCCACCAAGTGTTATACGGCAGCAGCCGCAGCACCAGCCGACCGGCCAGACCGCAGCTTGTGCAGTCTAACGCCTGCCGGATCCGGGGCTTGGCATATGCGGCGATTTTTTGCAGCTGCTGTGCGTACTGGCGGCGAATTTTTTGGGGGTTACAGTAGTAGCCGCACCAGATGCCGATGGCAGAGGTGATGCACCGTTCTTCCAATAGCAGGCGAAACTCCGGCCATGCATCGACCATATCTAAGTAGCGCTGATGGGCAAAGCGGTAGTGGTTCATGCGGTTGGGCAGGGAAGTGTCTCCGGTGATGCTGCCGCCTCTGTGCCGGTAGTGGTATTTTGGCTCCGGCAGACACAAAATCCGTGCAGCCTTGCCAAACAGACGGTAAACGGTGGCAAGATCCTCATAGGTGTAGCCCACGGGAAACTGAATGTCCTGAAACAATTCCCGCCTCCACAGCTTGTCATAAAGCGCATCGTCCAGCACCTGATTATCCAGCAACGCCTTCAGCGCAGTCTTCTGATCCAACAGCGTACTTCGCTGCCAGCCGAAGTACGCTGTGCGGTTGGGCAGCTCTTCATATCTGCCACAGACGCAGATATCCGCCTGTTCATCCGAGGCGTTGCGCAAAAGATACGCAATCATATCGGGGTCAATCCAATCGTCGGCATCGACCCATCCGATCCAATCTCCGGTTGCGGCAGAAAGACCGGCATTGCGGGCAGCCGATACGCCGCTGTTTGGCTGGTGGATCACACAGATCCGATCGTCCTTTGCCTTGTAGGCATCACAGATGGCACCGCAGCCGTCCGGGGAACCGTCGTCCACCAGAATGATCTGCAAATTTTGATATGTCTGACCGAGAATGCTGTCAAGGCAGGCGTTGAGATAGGTCTCTGCCTTATAAATCGGAACGATAATCGAAATCTTTGGCTGCTGCATGGTGACTCTCCAAATATGTTTGTTTGATTCGCTGTGCCACCGTGCGGGATTCAAACCCCGCGGCGCACACAGCGTCGGCATCGTGTTCACGGTTTGTGTTCTGTGCCCCGATCTCCATTATTGCATCAGCCCATGCCTGCGCACCGGCTTCCAGCGGGATAAAGCGTAGTTTTTTCGTCAGCTTTCCTTTTGCTGCCAGCCCTTGGGCGCAAAGAACCGGCAATCCCGCCGCCTGCGCCTCCACCGCCGCTACCGACAGTCCTTCGAACAGACTGGGAAGGGCAAAGACATCCATGGCCCAAAGAAGCTGTTCCACATGATCGCTGTGTCCGCAGAAAATGACCTGTGGCGCAATGCCCAACTCCTTGGCACGGCGCTCCAGCATCTGCCGGTCGTCACCCTCTCCCACCAGCAGCAGGCGGCTGTTGGGCTGCGACGCTGTAAGCCGGGCCAATACTTCCAGCAAGAAGGATTGATTCTTCTGCTGACAAAGCCGACCTACATTACCCAGCACCAGACAGTCGGAAAGCCCCAATTCTACCCGGCGGGTCTGCCGCAGAGCGGGGCAAAAAC
>JAEIGA010015950.1_pt1 | contig 11436 bp, 11 predicted proteins | sample 9270691 | NCBI WGS metagenome assembly JAEIGA01 (sample SAMN17057246, study PRJNA624740) | gut metagenome | biome: biome; isolation source: fecal sample | host: Bos grunniens | place: China: Xizang | collected 2019
CTTCATCAGCTGCTTCAAGAAAATAGAGGTTTCCATCCATCTTGCGGGCAGTAATAGGCAACAAAAGCACATTTTCCAAGGAATTGAACACAATCTTTACCCGCACAAACATTCCGGGAGTAAACCATTGTGCCCCTTCTTCCAGCTGAAACACGGTTTCAAAGGTTTTTGAAGCTCCATCAATATAGGGAGCCATGGTATCAAGTCGCCCCTGAGCCAGCTTTACCCCTCCAGCTCCTTCCCCAGTCAAGGACAGCACCACTTCATCTTGGGGCAAGATAATTTGTGCCTTCAGCTGGTGGCGGTACTGAAAAAACAGAGTAAAATATTTTTCTGGCACCTGCAACCGCACCACTAAGTCAGACAAGTCTGCCACCACCGCCACTGGCTGTGGAGATGATGCCACACTGCCAGCAGAGAGGGGAGCTGCCAGCACCGTACCTGCTACTGGGGAACTTACACTGGCATACCCCAGTTGTAACACCGCCAAATCATACTGGGCACGAGCCGCATCCCGCTGAGCCTTTACTGTATCATATTCCTGCTTGGTGGCAGCTCCAGCCTTGTACAAGCCTTCCACCCGCTTAAAGCTACTTTCAAAGCCCGTATAGGCTGCCTGTGCTTGGAGCATCTGCTGACGAAAAGCTTCTGGATCGATTTGAGCTAAAAGCTGCCCCTTCTCCACCTGCTCACCAGCTCCAACAGGATAGTCCACAATAGTTCCACTGACCAAGGGAATTACTGGAATCATGGAGCGAGCTTCCACGTGGCCATTTATAGTCACACTTTCTTCCATGGTACCCACCACAGGCATGGCTACTGTCACCGCTGGAACTGGCAGGGTATAAGTAATCCCTTCATTACCTGAAAAAAATTTCACCCCCAGCACAATTCCTAGGGAAACCACCACTACAAGGATATATTTTATCAAGCCACGTCTTTTTTTTACCATCATTCCCTCATGGTTAAATATAGTTTTGAGAAGGATTTACTGTCAATATGAATCCATAAATGACAGTCCAGTTAAGATACATTGAGCTAGCACATTTGATTTTAAAACAAAAAAGGCAACCCATTGCTGAGTTGCCTTTGCCCGGAACAAGACTTGAACTTGCACACCCTTACGAGCTCTAGTACCTGAAACTAGCGTGTCTACCAATTCCACCATCCGGGCTAATCTGTATGACGATAACTATATCATAAGATTAAAATAATGTCAATGTCAAAATATTGGTTTACCGCAGAACCTCACCCTTGTGCCACAATTTTTCCAGCTCGTAAAAGTTACGGGCATCCTGAGACATGAGGTGAACCACCACAGTACCAATATCAATCAAGTTCCAGTCGTCTCCATCGGGGCTCTTCTTGTTAGTAACATGGATTTCCATGTCATTTTCACGAACATAATCCTTTACAATCTTGTACAAGCCCTTCCAATGAACAGAACTATTTACTGTTACAATCACAAAATAATCTGTCCAGCTGTTCAATTGGGAAACATCGATGACAGTTACCTCCTTTCCCTTTCCGTCCTCCATCAGCTGGGCAATTTCCAAAGCTTTTTCTTTTTCTGTCTTCATCTCTACCTCCCTTACCGCACGTAGCGGCCGTCAAAATCCTTCCCAAGAATGATGGTGAAGTCAACCCGTGTCTCCGCCTCCATTCCAGCACTTTCTGGCAAAACATCCTCTGTTATAATATTGGAGCAGCTGATGATGTCTCCCAGATTCTTTGCAATCTCATCGTTACCAATGTGATTGATGATGAGGGTTTCCTCGTAATCGTTTCTATCTGCATTGACAGAGCTCAATACATCAAAGCCAAAGCCCTGCAACAAGATGGAGGTGTTTCTGGCCAATCCCTGCACCGAAGTTCCATTTTGTACCTCCAGTACATAGATTCGGTCATAGATTGTATCCACCACAGAAACCAAGGAACTCACCGTCTGCTTGAACAAATCCTTTACCAATTCACCGTCGTAATGGGGGAACAATAAGGATTTTCCGTCAACAACTCGTACTGAACCAGTAATACTACGGGGAGCAAGACGCTCAGAATCAACGTGGGCAACAGTCTCCAAGATAATTCGCAGATCCTTTGGTTCTAGATTCGTTTTAAAATAATCATCATATTCCTTGAAGTTCTCCTCCAAAAACATGGTATTTATGTTTTTATTGATGGCAGCAAGAAAGGCAATGATAACATTCTGGTATCTGTCCTGGACTTCCCCTTCTGTTTCCTCTGGAGAATTGTAATACAGGTAGGTGAGGATTTTGTCACCATCAAGATTATTCACCCCAGAAGGCAAGAGCCAGCGATTTCCATTTTCCGCCTGTATGTCCACAGGATAGGGAACGAAAATTTTCAGTCCCCCCAATAAATCTGTCAGCACCTTAAAATTATCTACAGAACACACCATGGAAAAAGGAATGCTTTGTCCAGAAAGCTTTTCAATTTCCTGCCGATAGGCATCGATCCCCTTTTCACGATATACCATGTCGATTCGATCTACCCTTCCCAAACTACTGTAAATTGCTCCAGTATTTCCAGGGATATTAAACAGGGCTCCACGTCCAGACACAGGATAATAGATAAATACATCGGTAAAAAGAACCTTCTCGTCATCCTCTAGCACAAACAGAATCTTGATAGGTTCCTCGTTTTTAATCATTTCCTCAACAGGGTCCACCTGCAAGGCTGAAACAACAATCAAGGAAGTAACAATAATGATAAAAAAAACAAGAAACAAGAAAATCATGCTCTTTTCAAGCTTTCCACCTCTTTTTTTTCTCATTGTCCCTCCAAAAATGAAAGCAATTTTAAGGAACCAGGAGCAATTTTCTTTCCCTTCGCCCTCAAAAACTCAATATTTTCCTTCAAAACAAAGCACATTGCCTCGTCCAAGCCCATGGCAAACACACGCGCCAGATACTCCTCTGTAACATGAGCGCGTCCAGGCTCCACCTTGTCTGCCACATACAAAACCTTGGCCAAATCTCCCATGTCAGGAGAACCAAAGGTGTGAAGACGCACTGCTTCCAGGATATCCTCATCTTCTACAGCAAAATCATTTTTCAAAACAGAGGCTGCAGCCCTTCCGTGAAGCAAACCAGGCTTGTCCTGCTCAAGCTTACCTACAGGCTCTCCATCCAAGGTGGCAAGGGAAATCATCAGCTCTCCCTTCATCTCCTTGCAAATGTCGTGGGCAATACCTGCAAAATATCCTCGCTGTGGATCTAGGCCATGAATCCTGCACAATTTTTCCGCCGTTTCTGCCACTCTCACAGAATGGTCATAACGACTGGGAGAAACCATGGTAATGGCATATTTTCGTACAAGTTCAGTTTTCTGTGCATCCATACAACTTTCTCTCTATAATATATCGATAAACAGATTCAGGAACAAGATATCGCCAAGAAGGGCCTTTTCCACAGCTGGCAGCTCCAGCAGCTCGAATCTGGCTGGAGGATACAGGAAGAATTCCATTTTCCAGTTCTATATGGGTATACGGAAAATCCTTCCGCTGGGTGCCGTCCCAACAAATGCGTCGGGCCAGAACAATGTCAGCCAGTTCAGGTAGCTCCTGATAATGCCCCCATTCTTCAAAGCCCTCCACCAAGTCGTCCCCCATAATGAGGCCCAGCTTCCCTTCCATCTGACCGTCATATTTTTTTCCCAAATATTGAATGGTATCGTAGGTGTAGGAAATGCCACCCCGTTCCAGCTCACAGGTTTCCACAGCAAACCGAGGATTCCCCTCAATGGCCAGTTGAATCATTTCCAACCGCTGCTGTGAACTTGCACCTTCTGCCAGCTCCTTGTGGGGAGGAATATTTACCGGCACAAAAAGCACCTTATCATAGCCCAACCGATGGCAAACTTCATCTGCCAGCAGAAGATGCCCAATGTGAATGGGATTAAAACTACCTCCCAACATAGCCAGACGCATACCCTTCTCCACTACCTAGAAATCTTCATCCTGATTGTCGCTACCAGGATACTGAATAGGATCCACATCACACACTGAACGGCTTTTCAAAAAGTCTGATTGACCAGTTTTTTCTTCCACCACAACAGTCTTTGCAGTGGTGGGACTCTTGTATCCAGAAGCCTCCATCCTTTGCACCAAAGCAAGAATCTCACGACGCACCTGATCAAGACCAGTTCTAGCAAAAATAGAAAGGGGAATCACCACCTGATCTGGATTTTTAGCGTGAATAGACTCTGTAATCATCTTAGCCCGTTCGGAAGCACCCTCTGTATCCATCTTGTTGCACAAAATAAGCCGAGGCTTTTTTGCCAAATCAGGAGAAAAGGCTTCAAGTTCAGCCTGTAAGGTGTCGTAGGCAGTAAGACAGTCATCATTGGAACAGTCAATCATAAACAAAAGACCAGCAGTTCTTGAAATATGCTTCAAAAAGCGGATTCCAAGTCCAGCTCCTTCAGAGGCTCCTTCAATAATACCGGGAATGTCTGCAATAATAATATCACGGTCAGCATCGGCATGAAGCACACCAAGGTTTGGAATCTTTGTGGTAAAGGGATAGGGTGCAATCTTTGGTCGTGCGTTGGTAAACAAATCCAACAAGGAAGATTTTCCTGCATTAGGAAAGCCCACTAAGCCAACGTCTGCCATAATGCTCAGTTCCACCCGCAGGCGACGAACCTCTCCGCTTTTTCCCTCATGGGCATATCGTGGAGCTTGGTTGGTGGAGGACTTAAAGTGGGTATTTCCCCAGCCACCATTACCACCTTCCAAGAACACAAAAAGCTCATCTTCGGACTCTGTGGTAAATTCTCGAATCAGTTCCCCTGTGTCATAGTCAAAAATAGAGGTTCCAGGAGGAACGGGAATAATAACATCGTCACCATTTTTTCCAAAACGATTTCCACCTTCTCCGTCTCCACCGTTACGGGCCTTAAAAACCTGCTTATACCGCATATGTGCCAAGGTTCTTAGGTTCCGCTTTACGCAGAACACTACGTTTCCACCCTTGCCACCGTCTCCACCATTTGGACCCCCCATGGGTACATATTTTTCTCGGCGAAAGGCAATACAACCGTTGCCACCCTTTCCTGAGCGAACCTCAATTACTGCTTCATCTGCAAATTGAATCACAATCTCACCTATAAAAAAATACCCGAAGAAGGTCGAGCCTGCTCCGGGTACGTAATCAGTCAACAAAAATATTTCGTGACTTATGCCTCAACTGGTGCAATGGAAGCCAACTTGCGGCCCTTGCGCTCATGGTACACTACAGTTCCTGTAGCTGTAGCAAAGAGTGTGTCATCCTTTCCTCTTCCTACATTCTGTCCAGGATGAATCTTTGTACCACGCTGGCGTACCAAGATTGAACCTGCAGGAACAATTTCTCCGCCGTAAACCTTTACACCAAGATATTTAGGATTTGAGTCACGGCCGTTTTTTGCACCGCTACCACCCTTTTTACGTCCCATAGTATTCCTCCGATTTATTCAGCTATTATTTCCGTAAAAGCTATATGCTTTGGAAACTCATTCTGCAAGGACTCAAACCCTGCCCTCAAAAAATCCGCTGCATATATCAATCGGGATTTATCATCAATCCCATCCTTCACCAAAAACTCTAAAGTCCCTGGCTCAGGAGCATTTACCATAATTAATGATCTATACTCTTCTGTTAAAACTTGCAATGCTGTTCTCAGCAAAACTGTTGCCGCAGCACAAACAATATCTGAGCCAGAAGGAGCATACCCAGCATGTCCCTTCCCACAACAGGAATGAATTGCTCCGTCCCTGCTACAAGTTAGGCAAACCCGCATCATCCTTTAGAAAATCTTTTGACAAAAGGCTCTATCTCAAGCCTCGTCAAAACATAGGCAAAAGCCTTATGCTCCAATGATTTCCTGTACACGGATTGTTGTGTACTGCTGGCGATGACCGATTGTACGGTGATAGTCTTTCTTAGCCTTGTACTTATATACAATAACCTTCTTGTCCCGAATGGATTCTTCCACAACGGCCTTTACTTTAGCACCCTTAACATAGGGAGCTCCTACACTTACAGAACCATCATTGCTTACCAAAAGAACGGTATCAATCTCAATTACGGTTCCCTTTTCGGCATCAATATTGTCAACCTGAATCAGAGCGTCCTTCTCTGCCTTATACTGCTTGCCCTTATACTCTACAAGTGCGTACATCTTTTACCTCTGTCTCTCTATAATCTGGAATAAAAAATTCCGCAACGCTCCGGTATTAACGGGACATACCGAAATCGTATTACAATGATTGGAAATTATTATACAAGACTTTATACATTATAGTCAAGTATAAAAAAACTAAACAATACAGATTCATCGCCGATAATGGCTTTCTCCTATTTACATCTACCAAAAGAAAAAATCCATTATCAACATGATATTACATGGTCTCCAAGAAGGGGACCAGAATCAAATCAAGACCATTTTCCAGAACTTGGCGAGTACAGGTAGCCAAGAACAGGCGGGCTGCTGCCAACTGACCATTTTCCTGAGCTAATGCCAAGGTAGGACAGTCATGGTAGAAGCGGCTAAAGGCCTTTGCCACATCGTACAGGTAGCCAGCCACCTGAGAGGGATCAAGATTTTGTGCAGCTTTTAACAAAATCTTAGGGAATTGCTCCAGCACCTTGATTAATTCCCACTCAGCTTCGTGGGTCAACAAAGAGGCAGCCTCACTTGCAGCCAAGGGAGTAAGGCCTATTTCCTGGGCTTTTCGCAGGATGGAACAAATTCGAGCGCCCATGTACTGCAGATAAGGACCAGTATCTCCATTGAAAGAAAGGGATTCTTTAGGATTAAACAGCATATCCTTTGTGGGGGTGGCCTTCAGCAAGTAATAATGAAGGGCTCCCAAGGCAATCTTTTCTGCAACGGCGGAAGGATCCCCCACAGCCTCTTCCCGTCCCTTGGCAACAATCTCTTCCAAGGCACCATCTCGGAGGCTGTTAATAAGGTCATCTGCATCTACAACAGTTCCTTCTCGGCTTTTCATCTTTCCTTCAGGAAGATTTACCATACCGTAAGACAGGTGATACAACTGATCTGCCCACTGGTAGCCCAGCTTTTTCAAAACATAGAACAAGACCTTAAAGTGATACTGTTGCTCACTTCCCACCACATACACCAGCTGGTTAAAGGGCCAATCTCCATGACGATAAATTGCAGTACCGATGTCCTGGGTCATGTAGAGGGCGGTACCATCCTTTCTCAGTAAAACTTTTTTATCTAGATTGATTTCTTCCAAGTCCACCCAAACAGATCCATCTTCTTCCTTATAGAAGATTCCATCTTCTAGCCCTTTGAGAATTTCCTCTCGGCCCTTGAGATAGGTTTCACTTTCGTAGTACAACTTGTCAAAACTGATGCCAGTACGCTGATAGGTTTGAGTAATTCCCTGAATAGCCCAGTCGTTCATCTGCTTCCATAGCTTGTGGACGGCTTCATCCCCCTGCTCCCACTTTACCAAGAGCTCCTGGGCAAGTTTTTCTGCAGAAGAATCTGCCTTGTTCCACTTGTCAAATTCAACATAGCAATCCCCTACAAAACGGTCACTTTTGATACCAAGGCTTTCTGGAGTTTCATTGTTTTCTTGATGGAATTTTTGGTAGGCCAACATGGACTTACAGATGTGAACGCCACGGTTATTCACGATATTAACTTTGAAAACTTCTGCTCCAGCTGCCTTCAAAATGCGGGAAATACTTTCTCCCAAGGCATCATTTCGCAGATGTCCAAGATGCAACGGCTTGTTGGTGTTTGGGCTGGAGAATTCCACCATAACTCGACGACCATCTAGGGGCTTTATTCCGTCGTTAGTATATGCACCATAATCTGATTTTTGACAAGCAATCTTTTCCAAAACAGAGGCAATAGCTGTCCCTTTATTGAGCTTTACATTGACGTAGGGCCCCACAGCCACAAAGGTTCCCACCTCATCTGACCCTTCTTGAGCTTGCAGGAGGGTGAGCACTTTTGCAGCAATGGCAGGAGGAGCCTGCCGAAAAGACTTGGCAAAGGGAAACATGGGAATACCTAAATCCCCCATTTCTGGATTAGGTGGAGTTTCTATTACCAGAGATTCAGCTGTGGTTACAGCCTCCATTCCCAATTCCTTACCAAAAGCATTCAACGCATTCGCCACTAAAAGTCGGCTCTGCTCCTTTAAATCTGCCATAGCACCATCCTAAAAATAAACTGAGAGAATATAATAGCAAAAAAAACGTATTTGTTCTATATGACTTCTCAGGAGCTTGTTGCCACTAATGGATAAAGGCCATCATGGTAGTAAAGTTTTTAAGCTTTTCTTCTAAAATCATATTTTCTGAAAGATTTCTAGTTTCTCTACGAAAAGAGCCCAAACGAGGGTCACAACAAGTACAATCAGAACAACAAAGGATATTATCTTCTGGAACACCTGCTTCTCGCAAAAGATTTACATTTGCTTGAGCTAAAGAGAGGTTATTAGGTGGAATGATACAGGAAGAACCAAAATGTGAAGTAAAATATTCTATTCGCTTCTCATCCACTTGATAACAACAGGAATGAATGTGAGGACCAATCACTACGGAAAAATCTGAGGCCTGAGCTCCATAAATCCGTTCCGCTAGTGTAAGGGCTTGTAGGACAATACCCGTTCCCTTCCACCCTGAATGAAGGACACCACGACACCCAGTTTTTGCATCGTACAAATAGATAGGAAGACAATCTGCCACTGTCACCACAGGTACAAGCTTAGGATTAGTAGTAATGATACCATCTCCACGCCATAAATTGAGGGCATCTGGATGACTGCCTTCCCTACCTAACAATGTGGGCTCACTTGTTTCTTCTTCTTGTTCCAAGGCATATACCACTTGGGAATGAATCAATTCCACAGGCACCGCCAATAAACTTGTAGATAAAACAGGCCAAGTAGCAGGATACAAATCCCCAGGACTTGTTATGGGAGATATACCAACCGAGGATATGGTTTGTGGTGGTAAAATATTTCGTTTGAGAAAAAATGATTTTCGTTGTGGATTTTCCTCAGTCCAGCGAAAGCGCATGGAACCAGCACCAGCAGTGGTCATATAACAACGCGGATGCACTCTGTTATCATCTTGAAGCGGTTTTCCTGCAAGATAGAATGGCAGGCTTAACAAGTCCTGCCCCTCATCACATTTACAGGAAATATCAAAAGCAGAAGCTTCTATCATGATTTCTCCTAACGAATTGTTTCCAAGTCCTTAATAATTTCCAGTGAACGTTCAAAACCAAGTTGCATCTCATCAACTTTATGGCGGAATTTTTCATTGTATTGGCCTTGGATTGTGGACAAGTTGGACAAGGTATCGTAACGGGAGTTTCTTGCTCCGGTAATAATTCCCTTCAGAATGAGCTCTACGGAACGAGAAGAAGCACACCATTGGGCAAGAATCAGGGCAGCATCTGTTTCCAAAGACTTAATCAAGGAATCCAACTTTGCCTTGTCCCGAGGATTCAGCAAATTTTCCTTCATCAAGTTATCGAACATGATGCCACCTTCTCCATCAGGAGCAATACTTGCCTTAAATTCATTCAAGGCGATACGCTGTCTATCAAGCTCTGCACAAACATCTGTCAATTCGATAAGATTTTCCTTCTGATAGAACACACCTTCTACCATGAGGATTTTTAGCAACTTGGCGTATTCTGGATATACTTCGTCATAGAAGGCAGAAATGAACCCCATGACATAATCGTACATGAAGGAAACACCACCAAGGATATTTTTCCAAGGACGACACGGCAACAGAGGAAGGGTCTTGAAGCCAAAAGTTTGGCACATAGTTTCTTCTGCAATGTGTTTTTTTCGATCTGCCAACCACTGTTCCCATTGCTTATCAAAATTTCTGCGCCATGCAGTCTTGTATTTAACAAACCAGTCTTCGCAACCATCTGGTTTATCTGGTAGCCAGAAGGCATCAAACCAGACAACAGAACCAATGGCACGCATCGGTACGGTAGAAATAAACATTTTAATCAAAGTAATATTAGAGGCAGCCTCTTCCATGTACTTTGACATCTTATCATTAAAATTATCCTTACTCTGCTCTTTCATGTTGTAAGAAAGAACATAGAGTGCTTCCAAAACTTCAGATTGAATTGTCTTTCCATTACATAAAACCTTTGCCATCTGAGCAATTTCGTTTTTAATGCTATCAAAAGGACAAATCAATAGGCCACTTTCCTCAGAAAAGGCGGACAAAATACGGTTAAATGGCAAATGAACAAACTGACGAATCCATTCTGTATTACATACAGCACCGTACAAAGCAGCTCGTTTAATTGAAGGCATAGCCTGTAGGGTAGAATCAAGGTTTCTCACCATAGACAAGCGCAACTCGCTAGTAACTTCTCGGGAAAAAGGTAATTTAAGTGGATTGATCTCTTCAGCAATCTTTCCGTTTACTTCTGGTGCAATGAGAGAAGAAAGGAAAACGTAGAATCCCCCCTGATCTGCATCATAAATCTCCATTCCCTCATTAAAGAAATTTGCACATTTCTCCAATTGCTCTACTTGGTCATAAAAACCTTTCAAAAATACACGACGTGTAATATCGATAAGACCAGGCTCTTTTTTTTCTATATCGTGACCCTTTTTCAATACGATTTGGGCATTGTACAGGGTTTTAATATCTGTGTTGGTAAAGATAGACTTAATCATTAACCAAATACGAGTGAAAAAAGATTCATTTTTTAACTGTAACTCTATATCTGGAACAACTTTAGGTCCTTGCATCTCCACTGATACAAGAGACTGACTTTCCGGATTTACAATAGCCTGTACCTTCTCCAGCATTGCAGCCCGTTCTGCTGGAGTGAGAGAAATAACCATGCGATCAAAAGAAGAGCGAGATTCCATAATAGTTTATTGTAAAACAGAAAAAAATGCCTGTCAACTAAGTTTTATTCAAATGGAACTTATAAAGAAGTGAGAAAAAAACTGCATTTTCTGATTTTTCTCACTTTTTCTAAGAATTATCCTCGTGCCTTAAGACCTCGCTTAAACTGGGGAATCCGAGCTGAAGCAGTGGTATTCCATGGACTTGTTTCCCCTTCTTTGAGGTACTGGTAACCCAAGCCTGCAATCATGGCTCCGTTGTCGGTACAGAGCTTGAGGGGTGGGAAAATACAGGTAAGCTCCTTCCGCTGGGCAAGCATTTCCCGTAGCCGAGAGTTAGCCGCCACACCACCACCAGCTACAATGGTGGTAAGACCTGTATCCTCCACTGCCCGAAGGATACGGGAAACAAGAATCTTTACCGCAGTTTCTTGGAAGGCTGCACAAATATTTTCTGGAGTTTTTGGATATTCTTGGTTCCAGAACTGGTCAATCTGGTTAATAACTGCTGTTTTTAAGCCAGAGTAGGATACATCATAACGATGCTCTCCC
>JAEIGA010015951.1_pt1 | contig 11433 bp, 9 predicted proteins | sample 9270691 | NCBI WGS metagenome assembly JAEIGA01 (sample SAMN17057246, study PRJNA624740) | gut metagenome | biome: biome; isolation source: fecal sample | host: Bos grunniens | place: China: Xizang | collected 2019
ATAAATTATTGAAAACATCTCGGCTTTTCATTGTTCGTTGTCGTTTTCTTCAAGCATCTTGATAAAGTAACCTCCCACAACAGAGCGCGCGATAAACATACAGAATTCGGGCTTATCGGTATAGAACCAGTCTGACATAGGCACACGGTCGATGGTCTCGTTGTAGAATTTCCATACGGGCGCCACGAAACGCTCAAAATCCTCATCGCTGTCCGCCATCGTCGCCGTCCATATGATCCAGTCTGATTTGGTGTAGCTGGAACGGCAATCCAAAGGCAAACCGTAGGTATTTTGCTTGCCCAGGTAATACGGAATTTCCGCATCCATGATATCGTCATCAAACAAATCCAAATCAAGCAACTCGTCCCAGACAAGGTTGTATTTCTGACTCCAAGTGTTGGCGCGGTCAAAAGTGAGCTTGTAATGATCGCCCTCCTGGGACATTGTTTTCCACTCTTTTGCCAAGCCTTTAGCAATGGCGAAATACTTATCTGAGAGTTCGGACTGACCCAACATATCCGCCATTTTGGCATAAGAAGCAATGCCGACAATCGCCTTGATAGAGAGGTTGGCATTGTGTGCAAAATGACCGGCAAAATCATCCGTACAAAGCTGATTTTCAGGATCCAAACCAAATTCACAGAGATAATCTACCCAGGTGCTCATCACCTCCCAATGTTCGCGTGCGTAAGCCGGGCTCTTTTCATAGTGGCAGACAGCGGCAGCTCCGATGAGCATATTACCCGCTTCCTCAACCGGCATATCGTAGGGATAAGTCTGTCCGTTGGCCCAAGGATAGGTGCCCACATCGTGCGCTGGGAAAGGCTTGTTCCATCGTCCGCACTCGCTATAATGGAAGATATGGTTCATCAGCCCCTTGGCGAGTTCTGTATTGTATTTCAAGAAAATAGGCAAAGAGGGGTAGGTAACATCCACCGTACCGATGGAGCCGTTGCTGTTGTTTTCTTTGGAAAGGAAAGTAAGGAAGCCTTCACGGGTCTGCACCAATTTATGAGCGGTAATCGCCTGGCGATAAGCAAGGGCGCAAAGTTCTGCATATTGCTTTCCTCCGGCCTCGGTGGCCTCTTCCATCAACTGACGGTCAAAAGCATAAGCTTTTCTCACCAACTTTTTATATTCCTTGTTGGCGCGTTCAAATTGGCTTTCAATGGTCTTATCACCATTTCTGTTCCAATAAGGACGAAGATTTTCGCCGAAATACTGAACGGAATACAAATCATCGTAGCCAATCATAAATTTGCCGCAAGCCGATTTCGTTGCGCCCAAATCACGGACGAATTTCATATAGCCGTTATCTTCCACACTCGCCGTCGTATTCTTCTCCTCGGCAACCATATAGAACGAGCCCCAATTGATGCGGTCATCGTCGCCCTGTTTGCCCAGGATATCCTGCTCCACGCTGGAGGCCTTCAAATAGCTAAGGCCATTCTTTGTATAGCTCTCTGAGGTGGTCGCCTCGTTGCCGTAAATGTGAACAGCCCAGGAAGGAGTGGCTTCCAACATGAGTTGTACATCATGTTTGGCACCATCCAAAGATTTCACCTGATAGGACAGATAATTGACAGGACGGGAAAGCAAATCGAGGTCCTCCATAAAGAGGGGAGCCATAAAGCTGAGCGAAAGTTCCACCGGGCCGCACTGGAAACCATAATGCGTCTGGGTTGCCTGTACGTCAGCATAAAGTTGTTCGGCTGTCTGCTCGAATGTTTCTTCTGCACGAATAAGCACATCCAAGCCCACATCCAATCTGGCGGTACCGCTGGGGTTGGCACAGTAGGCCGCAATGACATTCTTGCCCACTTTCAAAGATTGAACCGCCTCTTCGGACAGCGGCAAGTAGGCTCCTTCTGTCTTTCCGCTGTCGCAAATTTTGATACCATTGAGGTAAATGGTGCCGTAGTCATTGGTACGGACAAACATTTCAAGTTCGTTGGACGGGAGGGGCTTGTCCAATTCAAAGCTGCGTCTCACCCAGATTTCAGGACCTTCCCAGACCGTGTGAACCATAGGTTTTCTAATCGCCGAGCCAAAACCGCCCTCACCGACGGTCCACTTGCTGTCGTTGTAGTCGCGGTTCATCCATTTGCCGGCAGGCTTTTTCAAAGTATAGCTCGCAGGCCAACCTTTTTTGTCCGAAATGCGCGCGAGATATTTCTTCTCTATCGGTTTTTCTCCTAAAAAGCGGTAGCTTTGTCCATCCACGGTAATCACACCAAGCAAATGGTGCTCCGCGCCGGTCCAGTGGGTGGTGGGTGCGTCGTAGAGCTTGTCGGCGGCTGACCAAGTGCTGGTGTACGGGTCAATCGTAATCAAAGGATACGCCGGTGCACGCAACTCGTTTTTGACATGTTCTTCTTTACAAGGTGCACATGCCGAAAGCAGCACGGCAAATAAAAGAAATCCTAGTTTTTTCATTATTTTTTGATTTTTATCTTGTAATTCAAATTCTTTCCGGGAGCCGTATAGAAATTTTCCACCTTAAATGACAGGGTGAATTCGTCGGGTATGACAGGGGTCTTATACTCCATTCCCGTACAGACATATTCCTGTTTTTCAAAAGGATACACCACATTAAAATTGGTATAAGCCGCAACTGGATTCGCGTCATTTTTTCTCAATCGCAAAGGAATGGAACTGTTGTTTACAAATCTAACAAGGGTCTTATAATCCTTTTGTTTGACGCTTTCGAGGCAGAAACAGGCGTCCAACAACGCGGTCAGCAAGGCCTCGTCGCCATACACGCAACCGTCGGCAAAAATCGCCGTTCTACGTGCTTTCAGCGCCTCATGTATGCTCTCCGGTGTATTTTCTTTGGCAAAAATAAGGGTGACGGGGCGCAATTCTCCGGCGGGAAAGTTGTATTCCGTAAACATGGGAGCATGTACGTCTGTGCCGCAAATGATGGTGAGGTTTTTATCCAATGCCCATTGGAAGGCCTCAAAAGAAAATCCGTCGCAGGAGTTGTAAACCTCAATGCCGTGCATCATTCCCTTTTGATAAATCTCCTCGTGCTCGGGAAACCATTTTACTTCCGCAGGCTGCTGGGCGGCCCAATGAGGATGGTTCCACACACAGAAGGCATTTTGCTGCCGGGCCTGTTCCAGTCCTGCGAGCATGCCTTTTTGATGGTCTTCCTGGGCGTCATTTGCTTGTGCAATCGGTTCCACATCCGAAATAAAAAGCGTATTGAAGTGGCCGGGAGGCATTCTGCGGGTAATTTCAGCACCCTTGATAACCGTGACACCCAATTCCTTGCCTCGTTTGACGGCGACATCGTAAGAATAATTTCTATCGCCATTAAACACCCCGGCATTGGCCAATTTTTTATGACGCTTATCCAAATGATCTGTCATACAAATTACCTCCACACCCTCGGAATAGGCCTCTTCGACGCGAGTTGTCGGCCAGACCGAACCGTCGGAAAAAATGGTGTGCATGTGCATGTCTCCGGTCAGGACCAGGTAATCCTTCGTATCCGGAATGACGATTTTGTTTTGCGCTTGTACGGCCATGTGTCCGGCACAAACAAGGCAGAGGATAAGCAACGAAATACGTTTCATAATCTAACATATAAAATCAGGTAAACCACATTTTGGTGTGGCTTGGGAATATCGTAGTGCTGATAACGGATATAATCCGCGGTAATGCTGAAATGTTTGTTGATTTTGAAATCCGCTCCCAAATAATAGCGCGTCTTGATAAAACGATCCCACCAATAGGGCTCGGCGGCAAAATGCAGACTGACGGGCGCATCCGGAATCATATACTCCACTTTGAATCGGTTACGCATGGCACTAGACAGCTTACCGGACTGGGTATGATGACTAAGCTGGTATCTTGTGCGAAAAGAAAAACGAAAATCAGACGCCTTCCAATGGAAACTGACATCGGGCAGATAACGCAGGTAAAATCCGCTGAAGAATGAGTACAGAAAATCCACTTGAAACTGCAAGCGCAACCAATTCAAAGGATTGTATCCCACAATGGGGCGCAATACGACTTCGTTATGTTTCAATCCGCTACCATTGTCAATGGTACAATACTCCACCAATCCTCCCACGTGCCAATTGTCAAAATCTTTTCGGACAATCACATCCGTCCAGGTTGCAAACGCATCCTCTGGCTTTTCCACAATGGACTCTTGCGCCCCCGCAGAAAACGTGAGCAACAACAAAAGTGATATAACCACTGCCCTCTTCATGTATTCCTACAAAGATAGTATAATTATCGTACGCCCAGAAGGGTGATATCAAAAATGAGAGTGGAAAAAGCTTTGATAGGGCCGGATGCACGGGAGCCATAACCCAGGTTGTAGGGAATAACAATTTCCCAACGCGAACCCACGGGCATTTCCCGCAACGCAGTAGTCCATCCGCTTATCAATTCGTTGAGGCGGAATGTTGCAGGCTGGCCTTTTTGCGTCTTGTCAAATATCTTCCCATTGATAAGGCTGCCCGTATAGTGAACGGTAATAAAACTCTTGGGCGATGGCTTGGGGCCGTTTCCTCTTGTAATTTCACGGTACATAACCCCGTTGAACATGATTTTCACGCCCGGTTTCTGTGCATATTCCTGCAAGAATTCCTGGTTTCTAAGTTTGTAGTTGTTATCAATCACAGCCATCTTTTTGTTTTGTCAAATCCGTCGCACAAGCATTTCTGCGACAAAATTAATAAGCGATTTTGTCTTCCTTTTCCTCCCACTTTTTGAAAGCGCAGAGAGCCTCCGAACGCATAAAATGTTCGCACTGAATCGATCGGTCCTCGTATTTCAACTCCAATTGGTCGTAAATAAAGGAGTCATCAAAATGGATGGCCTTCGCGTCATCCTTGGTATTGCCATAACATATTCGGCTGACGCCAGCCCAATAGAGCGCACTCAAACACATAGGACAGGGCTCACACGAACTATAAATAGTGCAGCCGTCCAGTTGGAAAGTGCCTAATTTTGCACAAGCATTTCGGATAGCCATCACTTCGGCGTGTGCCGTTGGATCGGAATTGGGAACAACGCGATTGGTACCGGTGGCAATCACTTCGCCATCTTTTACGATGACCGCGCCAAAAGGTCCGCCCCCGCTGTCAATGTTATCCAGAGACAGTTGGATGGCCATCTGCATGAATTGGGCGTCTTCTGCAGAATAATTCGTTGTTTCTTTGAGGGTTTTGTCCATCACTATCACTTTTTCACTGTGTTCAAAAATTATTCGCTCACCTCGTCCGGCTGCTGTCCGTCGTGCGCCTTCCACATACATTCGGTAATTTTCATATCCGTGAAGACGGCGGTAAAAGAAGAATCCTCCGGAGAACAGGCGTAAATACCGAAAGCAATCGCGTCCGCCCCTTTGAATACATGGCAGACGCGCATTTGGCTGAAGTTGACACCATCTGTGGAACATTCGATGCAATAGTCGTCCGCCCTGCGCGAGAAGCGGTACCACATAGTCTTGACATCGGCCGGAATGGCAGTCGTTGCCCAATCGGAATAACCATTATTGGTTACAACACTTCCCAAATGCTGAAATTGCTCATTTTCATATTCCACAGATGCTTTCAGCCAGTTTTCGCTATCGAGATACATAACGACACCACACTGGTCGAATCGATGATGACTCTGGGTAAAATCAGTCTTGACAACAAAACTGAAATACTTTTCCTTCGTCCGCATCTGGAAAACAGGCGCATTGTCGTTGCGGAAATGATAATAGGTGCGCTGCCAAAGATCGGTATGAGGGGCCGTCATAATGGTAACAGTGTCGCCCTTGACAGCATAAGACGCCGGCTCGCGCGTCCATACAAAATGCTCAAAATTAATGTTCCCGTTGTCGGACAAGGCGACTGAAACCCCATCAGCAAACGCCGTTTCAGAGGGATTGCCGCAAGCAACGGCGCAAAAACAGAGGGCGAGGCCCCAAAGTTTCAATGTGTTTTTCATAACGATTCAAGTAATGCCACGAATTTCATTCACAAATATAATTATTCATTTTGAATTATGCGAATTGAATAATGCAGGCCAAAACATGACAAACGTACAGAAAACAAAAAAGTCTCAGAAAACTCTGAGACTTGACTTTGAGCGGAAAACGAGACTCGAACTCGCGACCCTAACCTTGGCAAGGTTATGCTCTACCAACTGAGCTATTTCCGCAAAATTTGTAAGACCTAACTTTCGTTTGGGATTGCAAAGGTAAGAAGATTTTTTGAACCTCCAAATTTTTTTGAGATAATTTATCGATTTTCTTTCTATTTTTCGCAAAAAGCCACTACAACAGCATTAAATCAACAAATCACCCTGAACACCAAGCCCAGTTCCTTCAACTCTTTTGTAAGACGCGTACAGACCGTCACGGCAAGTTTTCGCACCCCGAGCGTCACACTATACTTCTTTTTATTATCAATCACCTCAAGCTGCAGAGAGGTACCGCCCTTGTATTTACGCAAAACCTTATACAACTTATCCGTCAGATTCTTATCTAACGTATTTGCGTTCAACTCAACAGAAAAAGTCTTTACTCTTTTTTCACAAATATTCCCCAAAATAGAAACATCGTTCAGCAAAAATTCATGAGGAATGGAGTCGTACGGATTCTTTTCATCCGGGCGACGTTTCTGCTTGATGCTTCCATCCAAAAACAGATATTGCCCCGCCTTGAACCAATTCATATAATTATCACAATCTTTTCCTCTCAAGACCATGCTATATTGAGCCGTCTTATCCTCCAAAACCACTTCCAGACGAGGTTTAGACATTGAATTATATTTACATTCCGCACTGGCAACCATCACAGCCAAGGAGACAGATTCCACTTTATTCGCCTCGTGGCAATCAGCTATTTTTTGGGGAAGGTTTTCCAAGACACAATTGGCAAAAGTCTCTATTTCAAAGTCATAATCATCCAATGGATGCGCCGACAGATACATTCCCACCAATTCTTTTTCCTTATTAAGATATGGCAAATCCAACGGCTGTCCCTCCTCCGAAGCAAGCACAGGAATATCAGGACGCACCGGTTTCAATTCTTCCACATCGCCAAACAAAGAGATTCCACCGCCATCATCGCCACTATTTCTCATCAGCTGGGCATATTTAGCCAAAACATCCACAAAGATATTGCCTCCGTCCGTCGTCATTTCAAAGACACGCCTATCCACACCGAACGAATCAAACGCACCGCAATAAGCTAGAAGTTCTATATTCTTTCTGCTCAAACCGATTGAAGTCTGCGCCATTCGCTCCACAAAATCCATCAAATCCGCAAAACGTCCTCCCCGCTCTCTTTCCTCAATAATCGCGTGCCCCATATTCTCGCCAAAGGACTTGATACCACCGAATCCGAATCGCACATTCCCCTCTTTATTCACGCTAAAATGCATCTGACTCTCATTCACATCCGGATTCATCACCTTGATACCATGGCTTTTACAATCGCCCATGATTTTCTTGATTTCATCCATATTGAGCGCACAACTGAGGTTCGCCGCAAAGAATTCTGACGGATAATTTGCCTTGAGCCAGGCCGTCTGATAACTCACCCACGCATAACAAGTCGCATGAGATTTATTGAAGGCATACGAAGCAAATTTCTCCCAATCCTTCCAGATTTTATCCAAGACTTTCTCGGGATGACCATTCTTCATACCCCCCGTCATGAATTTGCTTTTCAGGGAGTTCAAGGTGTCAATCTGCTTCTTACCCATGGCCTTACGCAAAACGTCCGCCTCGCCCTTGGTAAAATCTGCCAGTTTACGGGACAACAACATCACCTGCTCCTGATAGACCGTCACACCATAGGTCTCGCTCAAATACTCCTCCATTTCCGCAAGGTCGTATTCAATCTTCTGCTTGCCCAATTTACGCGCCACAAAATCAGGAATATAATCCATAGGACCCGGACGATACAAAGCATTCATCGCAATCAAATCCTCAAAACGCTCGGGATGCAATTTCTGCAACCATTCCTTCATACCGGGCGACTCAAACTGGAACACGCTGGTCGTATCTCCGCGACCATACAGCTGATAGGTTTTCGGATCTGTGATATCGATGGCTTCAATATCGATATCCACTCCGTGGCGATCCTTGATATAATCCAGACAACGATGAATAATCGAAAGCGTATTCAAGCCCAAAAAGTCCATTTTGAGCATACCCACCTCTTCGATATAATGGCCGTCAAATTGAGAGGTCCATAACTTTTCGCCCGTCTCCTTATCCGTAGAAAGACAGATGGGAATATAGTCCATCAGGTTGCCGGGGCCGATAATGGTGGCACACGCATGCATACCTACATTTCGCACACAACCTTCCATCTTCTGGGCATAACGCAGCACCTCTTGATTGAGCGGCTGGCCATTTTCCAATTCATTCTTAAAATTGGGATCCAGACGGAAACAGTTTTCCAATTTTATCTTGACCGACGTATCTTCAAATCCCTCTTGATAGGTCTTTCCGTCCTCCTCAATCAACTTAAAATTGGGCTTCAACTCATCCAACTCGGGATTGAACGGATATCTCCTCTTCACTTTTTCATCCAAACGGTCAGGCACCATTTTGGCGAGACGATTGGACTCATCCAACGACAGACGGCTCACGCGGGCAACATCCTTGATGGCACTTTTTGCCGCCATGGTACCAAAGGTAATCACACGTGAAACATGGTCGGCGCCATATTTATTCTCCACATACTCGTGAGCAAATTTCAAATTCTCGAAATCGACGTCAATATCAGGCATGCTGATACGGTCAGGATTAAGAAAACGCTCAAAAAGGAGATTGTATTTAATAGGGTCCAAATTGGTGATACCCAAGCAATAAGCCACCACAGAGCCCGCCGCCGAACCACGTCCCGGGCCCACCAAATAACCCGCCTTTCGGGAAGCAGCGATATAATCCTGCACAATGAGGAAGTAATCCGGGAAACCCATTTTGGAAATGGTTTTCAACTCAAAATCAATGCGTTCACTCTGCTCCTCATTCAGCGTCTGACCATAACGGGCGTGAGCTCCCTGATAGGTCAGATAACAGAGATAAGCCACACTCTGACAGAACTCGTCGCCACGATATTTCTTATCTACGATATTGCCTTCCTTATCCTTTTTAATATGATAACGTCCCTCGTCAATGACCGCCTCATATTGGGCAAAATAACTGTCTATCTGGGACATAAATTCAGCAGGAAGTTCAAATTTCGGCAGCACGTGGTCGCGGTTGATAGAAAAATTCTCAATCTTGCGCAACACGTCCAAAGTATTGTCTATGACCTCCGGATGATCCGGGAACAAGGCGCGCATTTCTTCCTCACTTTTGAGATACTCCTGCTGCGTATAACGCATTCGGTCCGTCTCGTCCAAATAAGCATTGGTCGTCAGACAAATCAATCGGTCATGGACCTGGCTATCTTCTTTATCGATAAAATGCACATCATTGGTCGCCACCACTTTCACGCCATACTCGCGCGCAAGTTCGAACAGCCCCTTATTGGCAATCATCTGATTTTCATAGACATCCACAGGAGCCAATGGAACTTCCGGACGATGAAGCTGCACCTCCAGATAATAGTCATCGCCGAACACCTTTTTATGCCATTCAAGCGCTTCTCTCGCACCATCCCAATCGCCATTGATAATATGACGCGGCACATCGCCCTGAATACAAGCCGAACAGCAAATCAAATCCTCGTGATATTTCTCAATCACAGGACGTGATACCCTGGGACGGTTATAATACCCCTCAATATGACCCAAAGAGACAATTCTCATCAGATTTTTGTAGCCATTGTAATTCTTGGCAAGCAAAATCAAATGCCAATAGCCTCTGTGATCTTTGTCCTTCAAAGAAAGATCGTCCCACTTCGACACATACACCTCGCATCCCACGATGGGGCGCACAATATAATTGCCATCCGCATCCTTGTTTTTCTTATCATTGGCGACATTCAAAAACTCCTTGACGCCATACATGTTGCCATGGTCTGTGATAGCAACAGCGGGCATTTTAAGCTCACGGGCGCGCTCAAAAAGTTTTTTGATATTGCTCAGTCCGTCAAGGATGGAATATTGGGTATGTACGTGAAGATGAACGAAGGACATATTAGAAAATCAAGCAGCTGATAATGGGGTTATGATCTGAAACAAAATGGGGTTCGCCCGCCTCGTCTTTGTACTTTTCATTGACGGTACGAAACAGGGGAATTGCGGAAAAGCCTTTGGCAAAAATATAATCAATCACCAAAGCTCTTTTGCCCCATCCATGGAAACTCTCGCAAGAATCCGTCTTATCGGCACAAAGGCGTGCATCCTGAAAACCATGCCCCTCCATAGAAGCAAAAGCAGGGCTATCAGGCTTGATATTCAAGTCACCCATCAGCACTACGGGATAAGCCTTCTTATTGATTTCCTGAATCTTATCCATAATCAGCTTCAAGCCGTTTGCCTGTGCCTGAGCGCCTTTATGATCAAGATGGGTATTCACCACCATAAACCTCTCACCGCTCTTCTTGCTGCGGAAAATAGCCCAGGTGGTAACGCGCGGGTGGGAAGCATCCCAACCCTTTCCGGGCTTGTCAGGCGTCTCGCTAAGCCAGAACGCGCCCCATTTTACCAAAGCGACTTTATCTGCTCTATACATGATAGCTGTCTGCTCGCCTTTTTTCTTGCCGTCATCGCGGCCGACACCTTTGAAGCGATATTTCTCACAATAATCTTTCAGCAAAGGCAATTGAAAAGGAGTAACTTCCTGTAAACCAATCACATCTGCGCCGCAAGCATCTATCATATTGATGACAGACTTCCAGCGGAATTCCCACGAATTTGTACCGTCTTTATGCTTTCCACTGTCACAACGAATGTTGTATGACATAATCGTCACGCCATCGTATGTTTTTTCGGACGCAGCGACACAAACAAATGGCAACATCCACAATATTGCCATTAAAATCAACCTGTTTTTGTTCATTTTTTAAATATTGTTTTCGCAAAGTTAGGAAGTGTTTTTATCTTTGCCAAAATTTAATATCAAAAAATGGAAGAGAAAATCAGCTTTGCATCCTTGGGCCGCGTAGAGGCCATTCGACAACTTTACGAAGGAAGTGGATACAGTGCTTTTGCACCGGCACAATTCAAAAGCGGAGCCGGACGTTGTGAAAGTGTAAACCGACTTTTTTGCGAGGGTGTGGACTTTGATTTGACCTACTTCCCTTTGAAACATTTGGGTTATAAAAGCGTGGTCGTAGTTACCTCTATGCTTTACGCTGCCTTTTGTACGCCCAAATCCTTGCATTTCAATCTGGCCATTTCCGCCAAATTGGATTTCGAGCAAATCAAGGAGTTCTGGGGCGGGGTCTGCGCGGCGGCAAAAGATTACGGTTACACCGCCTTATCATTAGACTTAAGTGCTTCTGTGAATGGATTTTAC
>JAEIGA010015952.1_pt1 | contig 11433 bp, 7 predicted proteins | sample 9270691 | NCBI WGS metagenome assembly JAEIGA01 (sample SAMN17057246, study PRJNA624740) | gut metagenome | biome: biome; isolation source: fecal sample | host: Bos grunniens | place: China: Xizang | collected 2019
TATCTGCAGAGATCTCTGCGCCTCTAACTGCCTTCATGAGCGCACTCTCGAATGAATCGGAGATTGCCATGACTTCGCCCGTTGCCTTCATCTGCGTGCCGAGATTTCTCTTGGCATAAACGAACTTGTCGAAAGGCCACTTCGGATACTTAACTGCAACATAGTCCAATGCAGGCTCGAAAGCTGCATATGTGTGACCCGTTACCGCATTTACGATCTCGTGGAGTCTGTAACCGATTGCGATCTTTGTTGCAACCTTTGCGATCGGATAACCTGTTGCTTTTGAAGCGAGAGCGGATGATCTTGAAACTCTCGGATTAACCTCGATTACCGCATACTCGAATGAGTTCGGATTAAGCGCGAACTGGCAGTTACATCCGCCTTCAACACCAAGTGCTTCGATGATGTTGAGTGATGCAGTTCTGAGCATCTGGTACTCTTTGTCTGAAAGAGTTACTGCAGGAGCGATAACGATGGAGTCGCCGGTATGAACTCCGACGGGGTCTAAGTTCTCCATCGAGCAGACTGTGATTACGTTGCCGTCCTTATCTCTGATAACTTCGAACTCGATCTCCTTCCATCCTGCGATACCTCTCTCGATAAGCACCTGTGTGATAGGAGATAAAGCAAGACCGTTTCTCGCGATCTCATGAAGTTCGTCTTTGTCGTTTGCGATTCCGCCGCCTGTTCCGCCCAATGTGAAAGCAGGTCTTACGATGACCGGATAACCGATCTCATCTGCAAAATCCATTGCATCTTCAACAGTCGTTACGACCTTTGAAGGGATGCAGGGCTGGCCGATGGATTCCATCGTGTCCTTGAAGATCTGACGGTCCTCTGCTTTGTCGATACACTCGGGTGATGAACCTAAGAGCTTAACACCGTGTGATTCGAGGAAGCCTTCTTTTGCGAGCTGCATGCAGAGTGTGAGTGCAGTCTGTCCGCCAAGGCCTGACAGGATCGAGTCAGGCTTTTCTGTCTCGATGATTCTCTTAACCGTTGTAAGTGTAAGAGGCTCGATGTAGATCTTATCTGCCATCGACTTGTCTGTCATGATGGTAGCAGGGTTTGAGTTAAGGAGAACGATCTCGATGCCGTCTTCTCTTAATGCTCTGCAGGCCTGTGTTCCTGCGTAGTCAAACTCGGCAGCCTGACCGATTACGATAGGGCCTGAACCGATAACGAGAACTTTACGTATAGTTTTATCAAGCGGCATATTATTTGTTCCTCCAATCTTCCATCATCTTAATGAACCTGTCGAAAAGGAATTCCGTATCCTTAGGTCCTCCGCATGCTTCGGGGTGGAACTGTACCGAGAAGCAGGGCTTACCCAGGTATTCGATACCTTCGTTTGTACCGTCATTTACGTTGATGAAATATTCCTTTGCGATGGCATTATCTACTGAAGAACTTACGACCTGGTAGCCGTGGTTCTGTGATGAGATATAAACTCTTCCCGTATTAAGATCTCTTACCGGATGGTTTGCACCTCTGTGGCCGTACTTGAGCTTGGAGGTCTTGAATCCGTGTGCAAGCGCAAGGATCTGGTGGCCTAAGCAGATACCCATGATAGGTGTGCCGTAATCCTTAAGTTCCTTGATCGTCTCGATTGCTTTTATGTTGTCCTCAGGGTCTCCCGGACCGTTGGACAGGAAGATTCCGTCAGGTGCAAGATCCTTAACCTTCCGGGCGCTCGTATCTGCGGGAAGAAGATGAACTTCAACACCTCTTTTCGAGAGCTCGCGGATGATGTTGCGCTTGATTCCGAAGTCGAACATTGCAACCTTGAACTTTGTCTCTCCGTTAGCGGGGATCACCTGTTCTTCAGTTGTAGTAACTTCCTGAACGGGATCTTTGATCTTATATGCTTTGATCTCATCTAAGGAGAACTCATCAGGGCTTGAGCAGATTGCACCGTTCATCGTGCCTGATTCTCTGAGGCATTTTGTAAGAGCTCTCGTGTCGATTCCCTTGATGCCGGGAATGTTCTGTTCCTTAAGGAATGAATCGAGATCTGTCTCGCATCTGAAGTTTGAGGGAAGCTCACATGCTTCTCTTACGATATAGCCTGACACGTTGACCTTCGGGCCTTCCATATCGGGTGTTATTATTCCGTAGTTTCCTATCAGGGGAAAGGTTTGAACTACTGCCTGTCCTTTGTAACTCGGATCAGTCAGTGTCTCAAGGTAAGCTGTCATTGCGGTAGTGAATACTATCTCGGAAATGACGCTGCCTTCGGCACCCATTGCCTCACCTTCATAAATGTTGCCGTTTTCTAATACAAGATAACGTTTCATGTTGTGTCCCCCTTTTATAAAAAAGGCTTTTTCTACGGAAGAAAAAGCCTCAAATCACTAATCAATCGAGAAGGATCTCGCGGACTTTGCTTTCCATCTGTTCTTTCTCGATAACATCCTTATGTCTTACTTCAAGAGACGGCAATTCGGAAATTGACTGCGGGATAACGAGCCCGCTCTCTTCGGCAAGTTCGGCAATGATGTCCGGTATAGACTTGTCATTGGAATAACCTGCTCCTCTTAAAGAATCCATAACAGCGGGTGCGAACTTAAACGGTGATGCCGTAGATGCAAATACCGTCTTGCTCTCATCACCTGATCTCTGATGATATCTTCCGTAAATGTTGAATCCTACAGCTGTGTGAGGATCGATAACATTATCAGTACGGTCATATACTTCAAGAATTGTCTTTGAAACACCCGTCTCATCGGCAAAGCCGCCGACAAAGAGTCTCTGGAGTGCCTTCAATGTATCCTTATCAACACTGTACTTACCGTCTTCGTTAAGCTGACGCATCCACTCTGTTACCTTCTTGGGGTCCTTTCCTGCGATCTCGAAAAGAAGTCTCTCGAGATTTGAAGAGATAAGGATATCCATAGAAGGAGATGTGGTCTTGAAGAACTCTCTGTTGCGGTCATAGATACCGCTGGAGAAGAAGTCACACAAAACCTTATTTCTGTTGGAAGCGCAGATAAGCTTATGAACCGGAATACCCATCTGCTTTGCAAACCATGCAGCGAGGATATTACCGAAGTTACCTGTCGGAACAACGATGTTGAATGACTCGGTAAGATCGATCTTTCCCTTTCTTACCAACTCTACATATGAATATACATAGTAAGCGATCTGAGGAGCTAATCTGCCCCAGTTGATGGAGTTTGCAGATGAGAGCATAACGCCGTTGGCATCAAGAGTCTGGGCAAGTTCCTTGTTGCCGAAGATCTGCTTTACGCCTGTCTGGGCATCATCAAAGCATCCGTTAACTGCGATAACGTGAGTATTGTCTCCGCCTGTTGTTACCATCTGAAGCTTCTGAGCTTCGGATACGCCGCCTGTGGGATAGAAAACGATTATCTCTGTTCCGGGAAGATCCTTGAATCCTTCAAGAGCAGCCTTACCCGTATCACCGGAAGTAGCCGTGAGGATGCAGATCTTCTTGCCTGTGCCAGTCTTCTTTGCAGAAGCAGTCATGAGATGCGGCAGGAGCTGGAGTGCAACATCCTTGAATGCGCACGTAGGTCCGTGCCAGAGTTCAAGGATATACTCTCTGTCGTTATATTCGTTAAGCTGTACCAGCGGAACGGGGTTCTCGCCCCACTTCTCTTCTGCGTAAGCCTGTCTTGTATAGTCGAGAAGCTCTTCTTCCGTAAAGTCTGTCAGGAACTTTGAAAGAACAAATGCAGAGAGCTGATAAAACTGCATCGTCTGCATGGCTTCGAGGTCTTCTTTTGTAAGCTGGGGAATTGACTCAGGAACAAAAAGACCGCCGTCAGGAGCGATACCTCTTATGATCGCTTCACTTGAGGAAAACTTTCCATCATATCCTCTGGTGCTTATGTAGTTCATTAGTCCTCTCCCTCGTACGTCTCTTCTGACGTCTCTTCCGGTATTGTTGTAGTCTCAGCGAGATAAGCCGTAAGCTGTGTCTCTTCAGAAGTAGTTGTCGTTTCTTCTGTAGTGGTCTCCGTAGTGGTGGTCTCCTCTTCAGGATTCCTTGTCCACACGGTGCCGAAGCTTGATTCGTAGGCGCTCATGATGGCCGAGACTTCAGGATCGTATCTGTTCTTGTAGAACTCTCCCTCAAGGTATTCGATCTTATCCTGGGCAGATGCTCCGGACATGATATGTTTTACCAGAGGAATAATACCAAATATGATGAGCAGCGTCATTAGTAACATTGACAGAATTACAACGCATGTAATGACTAAACTTTTCATCTTCTCTCTCGGAGATTTGATATCCTCAATATCTATTGAATCATCAGGCAGTTCATCAGCCACTCCGCCGGAACGCATGAGGATGTCTCTGCGCTCTTTGCTTGATGCCATCTGCGGTGCTTCTGACGTCTTTTGTGCCTTTGTGAGGATCGGTGCCTGGAAGTTTGCCCTTGCTGCCGGAGATGAACCTGATGCCATCTGCGCATTCTTGAGCTTGCCGGCAATATCTGCAGGTGGAAGATCAGCCGGAGGATTCTTGATGTCCTCCCTGACCATTCTCAGAGCTTCCTGTGCGATCGTCAGATACTGCTCTGTACCGAGCACTCCCTGGATCGCAAAAGCGAGGCTTCCTTCGGCTCTTTTAAACTGTCCCTCTCTTGCGAGACAGAGTCCGAAGATCAATGCGGGATCTCCCCACTTCTGATACTGTGAGATCAAAGGCTTTAAGAATATCTGTGCAACGTCTGTACCGTCGCTCTGGCTGTTCTGTAAAGCTCTGTTATACTGGCGGACAATACGGGCCTTCTCTTCATTGCTGACGTCGAAAAGAATGAGACTCGACTCATTTATAGGCTGTATCATCATACATAAGCTTAAATAGTCGTGCATTCGGTCAATCCTTTCAGCGTGGCCCTAATCTGACCCGTAAGATAAAGCGATCCTGTCGCAAGAAGTACATACCCGTCTTTGACTGTTTTTTCATATGCCAGCTTCGTGCCTTCAATGGCATTTTGGCAGGCCGTCAAATCGTCGCTGATATTATACACATAATTGATTTTCTGTGCGAGAACATCGGCGGGCTCGCTTCTCGGATTATCAGGCATTACCGTTACGGCACTCCTTATGTTAAGGCCACATGCTTTATAAGCTTCGAGTATACCCGAAACATCCTTATCTGCCATGACTCCCATGAGAAGTCTTACAGGTTTGCCTCTAAGAGAACCTCCGAGCATCTCGTTCATTGTCTCGGCACAGCTCTGTGCTCCCTGCGGGTTGTGTCCGCCGTCGATTATCACCGTCGGCTTGATGCTCAAGATCTCGGCTCTGCTCTTCCATCTTGCAAGAGCAATTCCTTCCTTTATCGCATCTTCCGGCACACCGCACTTCCTGCATGCTTCGATCGAAGTGATCGCATTGCCGATCTGGTGTCTTCCGTTTAATGCCGTCTTATATGTGGTCCCGTCATATGTGAATTCCATCATGCCGTCCATCGTAAATCGCGCACTGTTAAAGGAATCCTCATTTCCTGCAAATGTTATATCGATATTCTTTTCGCCGGCCTTGGAAAGAAGAGTGTCTCTAACATCGCCCTTCATCTCTTCAGGGATTATCATGAGATCTGGATCGTAGCAGACCGCGGGAGAACCTTCCTTAAAGATGCCTGCCTTCTCACCCGTTATCTCGGCGATCGTGTTTCCGAGCACACCGGTGTGGTCGAGGCCCAAAGCCGTGATCACCGTAACAAGTGGATCTTTGATGATGTTGGTCGAATCAAGTCTTCCGCCGAGGCCTACTTCAAGAACGGCAATGTCAACTTTCTTCTCAGCGAAATAAAGGAAACATATTGCAGTGATAAGTTCGAATTCAGTAGGCTCGTCAGTCCAGCTCGAAGAGATCATCTGCTCTCTGGCCTGTTTTACCTTTGCGGAATACTTAGCCAAGTCCTCATCGCTTATTTCACCGTAGCTGTCGTCTTTGATGTATGCATCAAGACCTGATTTGCCGTCGATTATCCTGATCCTTTCGGAAAACCTCTCAAGATAAGGCGAAGTAAATACTCCGACTTTTTTATCATTAGCTGCCAGTATTGATGAGATAAATGTTGCTACCGAACCCTTGCCGTTCGTGCCTGCGATATGAACAGATCTGAAGCTGTCCTGCGGATCTCCCAAAAGCCTCATGAGCTCACTGATGCGTTCCAGGCCCGGTTTGATACCGAATTGCAAAGCACCTTTCAAAAGCTCGGGAACCTTGTGATCAGGCATCTTTCTCAACTTCCCCGGAAGACTTTTCTTCAGCGTTGTAATCGACAAGGTCCTTTTTCTTAAAGACCATGATCTTACTTAATACATAGTTTGCAATGACTACGAAAATGCAGTTGATGAGCTTTACGAGATAATCGTATGTAAATGCAAATGAACCGATATAAGTCATTGGTTCAGATATGGGCTGCTTCGTGATCATCTCGCAGATCCATACCATGAGATACATAACGCCCAATTCGAGAACGACAAATGACAGAACTCTCGCGCCTGCGAAAGTCAGGAGTTCTCTCATGATATTTCCCTTGGATCTGAATACCGTGATCCTGTTGAGGAAATAAGCTACGATAACCGCAACGATCCAGCCTACGATCTGCTTTACCGCGATCTTTAAAGAGAATTCAAAGCTGAAAAGGTGAAGTGTCATGTCTGCTTTTACCAGCAGATCGAAAAGAATATATACTATCCAGTTTGCAGCTGTCGTAAGACCGCCGCTGACCAGATACATAAATAACTTGCGTGTTTTTTCCTGTTTCTCGGTAAGGCTTTTGTCACCGAAAACTATTGTCTTTATCAAACCCATACAGATTCCTTTTATACCCTCTTGGGTCTCGGATTGGTTCTCTCCGAAACCATTCTTTTTACTATATATACCGTTATGGTAATAATGACCGCCTCAATAATAGCAATAACAAGAAAAACGTCAAACAGATATGAATACAAAAGAGCGGCTCTTTTATCCGCAAATCTGTACAGGCTGATGGAACCGGTAGCCTTATCGTAGTAATAGAAATCCGCGTGATTACTCTCATCGGCCATGTAGCAGATGAAATCACCGTCGGGATTCTGATAGCCTCTCAATACCATTGAACCGGTATCAAACTCCGCCGGTTTGAATTCGTCAGGCAGATCGACTGAATCCGGGATGTCTACAACTTTTAAGATTGCCGAAGCTTCGATGATCGTATTCTCGGGATCGTATCTGATGACCGTCTTCTCGGTGCTGTTATAGAAATAAAAACCGGGAGACTGTGTACCGTCAAACAGATAAAGCAAAACGCTTGTTACGCCGTCTCTGGCATATGCCGGAACGCTGTATCCGTTGATGTATCTCGTTGTCTGTGTAAAGCCTTCAGGAATTACAATGTCATCAGGCGCATCAAGGAACGTGAATGTATTTCCTTCCTGATCCACCAGGGAAGCATCCTCAGGAACGTTACTTTCCTTACGGAGAACATGGATCGTGTAACGCATATGGCTGGTGCCGTCCTGCGCGGTTACACTTACGCTTACTATGTTGTCGCCCATGTTCAGATACTGGTTGCCGTCGATAATTACGGCAGCCCAGAGATTGTTTGCCAGAACGCTGACCTGAACCTCGGTAACCGAACGCTCAACAGAGCAGCTGTATTCAGTGATGTTGGGATTGAATTCGGGAGTGATGGTGGTTCCCCTGATCTTCAGTGACGCAAGAGTAGCATCGCTCGAAAGGCCGGTCCTCATTACCGGAAGAGTAACTCCGCTGCCGATCCTGACATTGACCTGTTCATCGACCGACATGAAAGTACCAGCATCACTTATCCAGCAGTTAATGTCGCCGTTGCTCTCAGGGAACAGTCTCAATACGATGGAGAAAAGAACGACCTGATTATCTGAAGTAAAAGACGTGGATACGATCTCGGCACCGCTGTCATCAGTGGTAATGTTCATCAGCTGGTCCATACCGTTAACCGTCAGAGTCCCCTCTGTCTGCGTTTCGGTAAATACGTAATTCGTCAGGTCTTTACCCTGTTCGAATGAAACATATTCAGCTTTATCGGAATCGAAACTGAACTCAATTGGTCCGAACTCCGAAATGCTCGGGAAATTGTTTGCAACGACATCAACTATCAGGATGTCACCGGGGCCGACTTCAGTTTTCTTTGTAACAGCGGAAAGAACAACTTCGGAATCCGCTTTAGCCGTTTTCCCGCCCGTGAATGCAAGACAGAAAACAGAAGCAAAGACAAATGCAAGAAAAGCCGCTCCGGCTTTTAATGTCAGCGCATGAAGTTTCCTGTCAAAAAGCTTTCTCATTCAGGCAGGCTCCCGTAAGACTCCGGCATGTTGCTGTATACAGGAATGACGAATTCAAAACCTGCATCGGTCATGCCTATCGAATCGTAACTTCTGTAATATCTCATTCCCTCCGAGTATGCCATCATTATGTTCTGCGCATACTGGTGATTGTATCTGTCAGTTCCGTCATCAAGAACGTCGAACTTCTGGAAATAAAGCGTGTTCTGACCGGCATCGATATAGCCTGCAGCGATCCATAAAGCACCGCCCTTGATTGCCTTTTCGACAGAGGTCCACGGAAGCAGATAAGATGCTTCGGTTTCCGTTATCTCCTGACCTTCCCAGTCTCTTCCCCACTGTGCATATTTTGCGCCGTTGATTACCGCGCCGCCGGGTTCTGTCGTGGCATAAGCGCCGATGTTGTAGTAGTTGTAATAACCTTCGTAGCCTGTGAGGTCGCCTCTCGAAAGAGCTGACTCACCTGAGTAACCCATCTCCTGGATTATTCGGCTCGCGAGGAAGTATGGAGATACTCCCGCATTCTCGCCTGCCTCATAGATGATCCGGGCATAATCGTAATCGGGATTTCCGTCCATGAACGTTCCTCTGATGATCTCTCTTACACCTTCAACCGTATGAACGTTGGGATCAAATCCGAGCAATTCGAATGAGAAGATCTTCTCGGGTGTAAGGAAGTTTCTCGGATCCATAAAATAGCTTACGACTTCAGTTCTGCACATCATCCAGTCAGGCTTATCATAAACCTCGCTGTTGGGCTTAACATAAGCCGGATATGAAGAATACTGGATAAGGCTTCTGGCCTTGCTGTCCTCTGCGACGAGTGCAGTGTCGAAAGCCAGATTTGTGTAGTAAGGCGTAAATACATAATTGGGCTTGAGGCTGTGGATAAGCCAGAGTCCGCTGTAATAGCTTGTAGGGAATTTGGACAGCGTATTCTCTTTGAAATCTCCGTCGTCATTGCCGTTGAGAAGGAAGAACGAATAGTTGTCGGATGTGCCGTCAAATCCCGTGACTGTACATGTAATTACAGTCTCTCCTGCAGGGATCGTATAGAGTTCTCCCTGCTGCAGTACAGTCTCCATGCCGCTTGAAACAGCCTTGATCGTTACGTTTGCGGAATATCCTTCAAGAGGCGTGCATCTTATAGCGATGCTCTTTGAACCGTCCATGTAATAAGCGTAATTACGTGTAAGGAAATCAAAATCAGGATAGATATCAAGGAACTGGTCAGGTGTGGAATCGTTGATATAGCATCCGGAAAGAGCGCCGTTGATCGGAATTATTCCGGCCTTCTTTCTCTCGACCTCGTATGTGATCTTGTCCTTATCGGTAAGCTTTAATCTGCCGCTTCCGTCTTCGCCTGTAACAGCCATGTAGGTGCCGTCAAAATAAGCGCATTCCCTGGATCCGATCATCGTGAAATCTATGTCTTTCTCGATGTCGCTTCCGGAGCCCGTTCTGCTAACGCAGACATAGTAGCAGTTAGATACGCCTGCAATGCCTGTCTCTTCGGCAACTGCAGCGGTATCCTGCTTTTTGCCTCTGAGCATTGCATAAGGAATGCCGGGATTCTCGTTGCTTCCGATGAGATTTCCTCTTAAGTCATAAAGAGAAACTCTTATGTCATCAGAAAGACCCGCGAAATCGATATAGCAGTCGTCTTCACCGCAGTCGATCATGTACCATGCATTCTGGTTTCCGCTCGGAATAAGTCCTTCTGCAACGGAATTCGGATAGATGGTGACTTTCTCAGGGATCGTTATCTCGCCGCCTGAAATAACAGTACCGCGTCCGTCAGAGCTTCTGAGGAGCGCATATACTTCGTGTCTTCCGGGTGCGCAGTCTGCAGTATCCCATGACAATACAAATTCACGGTAATCGGAATTGCTGTTGTCATCAGAGAATTTCAGATATCCGTAATAGAGCGAACCGTCAACAAAGAAGTCCGTTCTGACTTCATCACCAGTTGCAGTATATGAACCCGCCGCTTCCCTGATTCCGACAGTGTACTGTTCGGGGGAATCGATCGTTGATTCAAGACTTACATTCGAAATGACAGAGCCCTTGTTTGAAGGAGACGAGGATGCTTTAAGACTGCTGTTCTCAGATGAGATTGCCCTGTCGATCGCAGCGACTCTCGTATGGTCTTTCAGATCCTCCATGATGAAATCGACTTCAGCCTGTCTTGTCTCGCCGTAGATGACATTGCAGAGATCTTCTGCAAATCTCTCATCGGACACACCGTTAAGAAGATATTCAGGCGATGTCATTACAGAGATAACGTAATCTCCGCAGGATAACATGCCTTCTTCAACGCGTGCCTTTGCGATCTTTATTTCTTCATCCGTGCTTGAAGTGAGAGCTGCCGCACGGACGACCATGTCATCGGCAGTCTTAAGTGTCTTTTTGTCGGGTCCGGTTATTCCGGAATCAAGGCTCATCACCGTTACGACTGTAGCGGCAACCGCAAGTATTCCGCCTATCGCGGCAACCGCAAAATACTCGGGACGTCTTTTAAACATCGCTTATTCTTCCCTCCCGGTAATCTTATCTAAGGTATATCCGTATGAGGGAACAAAATGGTCCATGAAATACTGGGCCTCAGGCATGTTCATCTCACTGATGAGCTTGCCGGTGGAAGCCTTTGCGGCAGAGAACTCGGCATTGCCGCTGCTCTCTTCCCTTAAGCATTTAATGTATGCCGCGATCTTATCGGCAGCCTTGACGAGCTTATGTGTAAGCATCTCTTCTTCGGTTGAAAGAGAAGGCGCCAGAAGTTCGAGATAAACACCTCTCATTTCCTTGTCGTCTGGCAGAAGCTCCACAAGACTTGAAGCGGCTTCGGATTCAACTTCTTTATATGCCTTTGTGATCTCTTTGTTGCGGTACTTGATCGGGGTCGGAAGATCGCCTGTTAAGATCTCCGTGCAGTCGTGATAAAGCGCATATGCCTGAACCTTGTAAGGATCGAGCAAAATGGCGCCTTCGTTATCCTTCTCGAACTTGTTGTGAAGGATGGTCAAGCAGTGTGCGATAACCGCAACATCAAAACTGTGTTCTTTAATGTTTTCTGTTCTGCTGTTACGCATCAGTGCCCATCTCTCGATGTACTGCATGCGGTCGAGCATCGCGAAAAA
>JAEIGA010015953.1_pt1 | contig 11433 bp, 10 predicted proteins | sample 9270691 | NCBI WGS metagenome assembly JAEIGA01 (sample SAMN17057246, study PRJNA624740) | gut metagenome | biome: biome; isolation source: fecal sample | host: Bos grunniens | place: China: Xizang | collected 2019
AAGCTCTTAAAGAATTAACTGAATTAAATCTTAAGATATTAGATGCACAAAGACATATTATCGTGCGTAATGTGGAAAAAGGATTGCTTCCTAACTTTAGTTCAGGGCTTATTGATTTTGAACACTTATATTCTACTGTAGGTATTAATGGTATTTATGAAACTATTAAAACATTCGGATATACTTATATAGACGAGGTTGGTAATACACACTATACAGATGAAGCATATGCATTAGGCAAAAAGATTTTTGAAACTATTCGTGGATGTATTGACGAATTTGTAAAAGATAAAAATTATAAAATTAATGTAGAGCAAATTCCAGCAGAACAAGCGGCTGTTAAATTACAAACTGCTGACAAATTACTCTACCCACGTAAAGTAGTTAAAGACCTTCCACTTTATGGTAATCAGTGGATTCCACTTGGTATTAAAGCAAGTGTAGCAGAACGTACAAAGATTTGTGCGGCATTTGATTCATATTGTAATGGTGGTAGTATTGAGCATATTAATATTGATACTTATTTTGATTCATTTGAAAAAGCATGGTATATGCTTAATTGGGTAGCACAACAAGGTGTAACTTATTTTGCATTTAATGGTAAGGTGTCACAGTGTAAGAATCATCATAGTTTCTATGGTAGCATATGTCCAGAATGTGGAGAACCAGCCGAAATTGAATATACTCGTACTGTAGGTTTTTATACCCCTACTAATACATGGAGTAAAGAACGTAAAGCAGAATATAAACTTAGAGAATGGATGCCTTTAAATGAGAAGGGTGAACATGCATAATGAAAATAAAAGGTATTGAAGTAGAAGATTTTGTAAATTATAAAAAACCTTCAATGTTTATAGCTATTGGTGATTGCGATTGGAAGTGTTGTATCGAAGGTGGATTTGATATATCTATATGTCATAATTCACCTTTGGCACATGCCAAAGAATATGAAGTTGATTGCGAATTTTTATATAATGAATATATCAATAATCCTATCACTAAAGCTATAGTTATAGGGGGATTAGAACCATTTACAAGATTTGAAGATGTATATGAATTAATTAAATATTTTCGTGACCATAATTGTAACGATACTTTTGTAATATATACAGGCTATTATCCTGAAGAAATTGAATCAGAATTAATATCTTTAGGGCAAATGAATAATCTTATTATTAAATTTGGACGATTTGTAAAAAATGCTCCTAAAAGATTTGATGATGTATTAGGAGTTGAACTATCATCCGATAATCAATATGCAAGATTTATTCAATGTATTAAATTACATACTTGACATTATAAATAAAATATGCTATAATAGCATTGCTCGTGAAGGAACGGAATAAAATGAGAAATGAGGTTAATAATATGGAACATTGGACAAAACTTTTTGGCGAACCAAATCATGCAGTTGTAGAAATTACAAGTGTTGACGATTTAACTAATGTGGTTGGAGAATTTCTTTCAATGCTTTGCGAAGATGTTAAAGAAAATGAGAAGCCTAAAAAGACAGTAGAAAAGAAGTCAACCAAAACAGTTGTTAAAGACGTTAGACCAAATGTAAATAAGTTACAGCGTAAACCTGAGCATAATAAGTTTAAACCAATCACTGTATCTAAAGTTGTTGATGTTATGTTTGCAGACCCAGTAACAGTTACACACTTTGAAGATGGTACATATACTGTAGCTGTTGCAGAACATGGTGATAAATACGATAAAGAAGTTGGACTTGGAGTATGTATGCTCAAGAGAATCCTTGGTAATAAAAGATATCGTGCCACTATGGATAAGTGGTGTTATGCTAAAAAGGAGATGTTGAGCTAATGCATTTTGAAAAAATAAGTTTTGAGCAGTGGTGTAAAGATATTACATTTGATGTAGATAGAACAACACTTCGTAGATGGTATGAAAATATTAAACTACCAAAGCAAGGCACAGAACACTCAATGGGTGTAGATTTCTTTATGCCATATACTATTAGAGTATTAGCACATAATAAAGTTAAAATTCCTACTGGTATTAGATGGGTGTTTGATAAAAATGATTCTATGCATTATGGGCTTCTTCTTGTGCCACGTAGTAGTGTTGGTATTAAGAATGGTATGAGATTACTTAATACCATTGGCGTAGTAGATGCCGATTATTATATGTCTGACAATGAAGGGCATATAATATTATTCATGGAAAACACTACCGATAAAGATGTAGTTTTAACAAATGGCAAAGGAATAATACAAGGACTTATTGTTCCGTACACTATTCCGCAAGATGCAGTATCAGATACTGAAAGACATGGGGGCTTTGGCTCAACAGACAATAATAAAAATTAACACTTTTTAGGGTCTATTTCGTAGCTTATTTTCTTAATGAACAATTTATCGACAATGATATTTTCTTTCGTTATTTGTTATTTATCTTAGAAAAACATACGATTTGACTGAGTAACATGAATAGGAGAACATATGGCAGTACAGAACTTTATGCAGTTTAAAAAGACTATGGCTAGACTTGATGCGCAGTTGAAGAAAGAAGAAGCGTTAAGAAAAGCTAAGAAAGAAACTAAAGCCAAGGAGAAGAAGGATAAAAAGGAGAAATAAATGGCAAAGCAGAAAGAGTTTACAGAAGCAGAGCTTGAACTTTTTGAATCAATTTATGCTTATGCGGTAAGTAATCATATGAGTATCGGGTCTGTAGAAGGTGTTACCAGAAGTGTAGTTAAAGCACTCAAAGATATTGCCTTTGTGAATGAAAATTAATTTTAAAAAGTGCTTGACATTTAATTAAAAGTGTGGTATAATACATACATCGTCAAGACGAAAGTGGAGCGTTATGCGGGGATGTCCCACAACCCACTATAAAAACGAAAAAACGGTGAAAAGAAATTTCCATAAAATTCTAAAAATGGTCTTGACAAATACACAAAAATATGATATAATGTGTATCGTTGAGTAAGAAATAAACTTGCTCAACATTAACGGCGACTAGCGTAACGGTAGCGCAAGGGACTTTGACTCCCTATGTCCAAGTTCGATTCTTGGGTCGCTGGCCAGATTATAAATGACAATGTAAACTAAAGTGATGTTAACTAATCTTTAGAGTAAAGATGAGCTTGACGACCCAAGCTGATTAAAAGCTTAATCAATACAACAGTAGCGTTCGTACAAAAATTTCGACTATATAATCGCAAGTCGTAGAATCATCTTTTAAGTCATTTATAATAATTGAAGTCTCAAACAGCAATTTTTAACAAGAGATATAAAAATTAACAAATTCTATAAACTTAATTGAGACTTGTTTATTGCGGAGTGGTAGCAGTGGTTAGCTCGTTAGGCTCATAACCTAAAGGTCATAGGTTCGAATCCTATCTCCGCAACCAATGAGCGACAGTGGTGGAATTGGTATACACATTCGATTTAAGCTCGAATGCCGCAAGGATTGGGGGTTCGACTCCCTCCTGTCGCACCAAATTCTATATTAGGGAACATTGAAGTAATTAATCAATGAGATAATAATTCCTCTATAATTAAGCTAATATAGAAAATATATTTAATAGAGGTAAATATAAAATGCAATGTGAATTATGTCATAAAGAACATGATGGTTCTTATGGAAGTGGTAGGTTTTGTTCTACGAAATGTGCTAGAAGTTTTAGTACAAAAAATAAAAGAAAAGAAATTAATCAAAAAGTTAGTAAAAAATTAATAGGCAAACCTAGGCAACCAAGTTCAATTAAATCTATACAACAACAAAGACAAACATTAAAAAATACTTTATATAATAAATATAAAAATGATAAAGTTAAAACTTATAATGGTGATTTATTAAATATCACTAAAGATGAATTAAAAGAATATCGCAAAATTCATACCGTTTGTGAAATATGTGGTAAAAAAGAAACTGCAACTACTAAAAATTCTACAAAGCCTAATCGTTTAACTGTTGACCATAATCATCAGAATAATCAATTTAGAGGTCTATTATGTAGAAATTGTAATAGTAGATTAGGATGGTATGAAAATCATAAAGATATAATTGATTTATATTTACAAAGATAATTAAATTACAGTTTATTGGCGAGTAGTCCAACGGTAGAGACTAGGGTCGCTCCCGAATAATAACAAGTTCGAGTCTTGTTCTCGTCAGTCATATCGGCAGATGGCATAGCGGCGATTGCAGTGGACTGTAAATCCATGACACAGAAACATCGTAGGTTCGAGTCCTACTCTGCCGACCAATAAAACCACATACAGCAAATTTAAAATGATTTGTATAGGGAACAAATTTAGTAGGTTCAAGTCCTACAGCGAGTGGTTTGTTTAATGCACCCTTAACTCAGTTGGTTAGAGTATCACTCTGATAAGGTGGAAGTCTTTGGTTCAAATCCAAAAGGGTGTACCAATTATGCTTAGATAGCTCAGTCTGGTAGAGCGTTCGGTTGAAGCCCGAATGGTCGTTAGTTCAAATCTAACTCTAAGCACCAAAAGATAGATACAGCAATTTTATTTAAACAAAGACGTTCAGGAGTCCGTATTATAGGTTCGAATCCTATTCCCCCTGTCATATATAGGGGGATGGTGAAATGGTATCACACGTAGTTTTATAATCTATCTTGGTTACATAGTAGACGTTTACAGCAATATTAACATTAGTAGTGTGACGAACGTATTTAATACGTCTAGGGGGTAAAAATGGAAAGAAATGATTTTATGGCAATGCTTCAGAATGAAAATAATAAAGCTAAAACATTTACTGAAAATGGTGCAATAGCTTATGAAACAAGTGGCAAATTTCTGCTTGATTTTAATTTCAAACTGACGCAATACAGAAACATGGATGTTACGGCAATTCAAAATGATTTTGCCAAAGTATATTATGAAGACCCACTTGTTGCAATTAAGTTTGTATTCTATGTTGGCGATGTTCGTGGTGGACTTGGTGAAAGAAAAATCTTTAATGCTTGTTTCGATTGGCTTGCAAATAATCAGCCTAGAATAGCACTTGCAACTCTTCAGTTTATTCCAGAATATACAAGATGGGATAATCTGTGTAAGCTTGCTATTAATAAGCATGTAAGAAATGAAGTATTTAGTATTCTTAAGAAACAACTTATAGCTGATATTAAGAATATGAATGAGCATAAATCCATTTCTCTGCTTGCTAAATGGATGCCATCTATAAATGCATCATCTTCAGACACAATAGGTCTTGCTAAGTATATCTGTAATGGACTTGGTGCTACACCAAGAGAATACAGAAAAATGCTGTCAAGACTTAGAAAATATCTTGATGTTGTAGAAGTTAAGATGTCATCTAAAGAATGGAATGCTATTGATTATTCAGCAGTGCCATCACAGGCAAATCTGAAATATAATAGTGCATTTCTTAGAAATGATGAAGAAAGAAGAAGAGAGTATCTTGCTTCACTTCAGAAGGGCGAAACTAAAATTAATGCTTCTGTAGCACAGCCACATGAGATAGTGAGAAATTATCTTAGTGATACTTGGGGATATAGACTTAAAGATTTTGATGTTACCCTTGAAGAAATGTGGAAAGCACTTCCAGACATTAGTGTAGCAGATAGTCTTGTAGTCAGAGATGGTAGCGGCTCAATGACATGTAGTATAGGAAATGGAAAGACAAGTTGCCTTGATGTAGCAACAGCACTCGCCATTTACTGCGCAGAACATAATTCCCCAAAATGGAAAGACCAGTTTATTACATTCTCTAGTAGACCATCTTTTGTAAGTCTTAAGAATTGTAAAACTCTTAGAGACAAACTTGAAAGATGTTATAAAGAAAGCGATTGTTCTAACACAGACATAGCTAAAACTATGAAACTGATTCTTCAGACAGCAATTAATAATAAGTGTACACAGGATGAAATGCCTAAGAACATTATTATTATTTCTGATATGCAGTTTGACAGTGGTAGCAGATATTATAGATTCAATTGGAATAAATCACTCTTTGAACAGATTGCAGAAGAGTATGCAATGCATGGTTATAAGCTTCCAAAAATTATCTTTTGGAATGTAAGTGCTAGAAACTTTAGCACAATTCCAATGCAGAATAATGAACTTGGACTTGTGCTGTGCAGTGGATTTTCTACTAACAATATGAGAATGTTCATGAGTGGAGAAATTGACCCGTATAAAGTATTGCTTGAACAGATTAATAATCAGCGTTATGATATCATAGGTGAGAGTGTTATTAATCTTATTTAATACATAATTTGTAGGCTCAAACAGCAATTTTATAATTCTATGGATTAATAAAACAGTGCATCTGTATAAATGTTATTTTGCGAGAGCCTAGCAAACGTACCATTGGTGTAATGGTAGCATCACAATCTTCCAAACTGTGGGTGTCGGTTCAAATCCGACATGGCACTCCATAGTCACATACAGCAATATTGTAAAAATAAGCATTTGACTGATAATCAAAAGTAGCTATACAAGGTGGCTAGTTATGAAAGAAAAAATTGGAACAATAAAAGGAATAGATTTAATAAAGAAGTCTGCACCAAAAGCTAATATATCTTTTCGCACAGGAAAATATATGACAGAAAAAGATAGACCAAGAGATAAGTCTTATAAGAAATATAAAAATGCACCGATAGCCCAACGGTAAGGCACATCACTTGTAATGATGGGATTGGGGGTTCAAATCCCTCTCGGTGCTCCAGAGTAGCGTAATGACATTCTTATTGTATAAGCGGTAAGACTAGTTGATAAGATAGGAATGTATAAAGAATGGGGAACTTAGAGTAGCTAACTAAGAATCATTACTATACCCACTACTCACCGTTTAATCAAGTTTATTCCATACTTGAGCGCACAAGGAATACGCATCTACCTGTCGTAAAGTTCGGTTAAAGGTAATCCTGATGTAGACGAAAACCTTAAATTTAAACATTATAAGAGTTATGTGGGGGTGTAACTCAGTAGGTTAGAGTAACAGCCTTTTAAGCTGTGAGTCGAGAGTTCGAATCTCTCTGCCCTCACCATCCAACAAAGGTTTTAGCAAATATTCCTAACCCTAATGTTGAAAGCTGATTTATTTTAGAATAATATATGTTAAGCGCAAGCATATACTAAAATGGACACCGTAGACTATTAATCGAAAGCAGAAGCAAGTAAACAGGCCAAAAGGAGATGTGCGGTTAGGCAACCTACTGTCTGCCAATACGGTGCTATGGAGAAGTGGTTTAAGTCACCTGACTTTCTATCAGACATTCTTGGGTTCGAATCCCAATAGCATCACCATTTATAGTCGTATACAGCAACCTATTATCGAGTAGACAAAAGGTTAAGTCATTAGTATTTTAAACTAACATATGTGGGTTCAATTCCCACCTCAATCAATGCGACTAGTTTACATATAGACACAGACAGCAAATAACTTATTTGAAATCTTTGTTATTAGTTCGAATCTAATTATTATAGCATTTATAATATAACTCAATGGGTAGAGTAAAAGAATCAACTGTGTCTAGTTTTGGTGGCATAGCTCAATGGCAGAGCGGTTGGCTGTTAACCAAAAGGTTCTAGGTTCAAGTCCTAGTGTCACCGCCAGTAATTAAAGTCACAGACAGCAATAATAATCATACACAGAAACCTGAAATTTCTCGCAGTAGATAGTGACTTGTATATCGAGAGTACCCGAATGGTTAGGAACAGGTCTTGAAAACCTGGGTGGTGTGACAGCCTACAGGGTTCGATTCCCTGGCTCTCGGCCAATTACAACGAATATCTTTATAGGATATAAAGATAAATATTAAAAATTAGAAGTCTTAAATGTTGGCAAAATAAACGAGTAAGCTCGTTTGATACGACTGTGTTACAACACAGACCAAGTTTCGGATGTGACTTCACTTTCCTAGGAAGTACAACAGCATGATATAGAGAAGTAACCCTAATGGTAAGGGAGCGGTTTGCTAAACCGTGAGTAGTCGAGTAATCGGTGTGCAGGTTCAAATCCTGTCTTCTCTGCCAGTAGCCCACTATCTTCTTAGGAAGGATATAACACCATAGGATGTGTCCTATAGGATTGACATTAGTCGTGAAAGCTCGTTCTTTGCGGAGAAAATGAGAAAGGCAATTATACGGTCTATTAGTATAACGGTTATTATATTCGGTTGTCAGCCGAAAGAAAAGAGTTCGATTCTCTTATAGACCGCCAATATGTTTTGGTAGCTAAGTGGTCAAGGCAATGGCTGACGAGTCATTAGATAGGTTCGATTCCTATCCAAAACGCCAAGTTCTGTTATAGCTATACAGTTGGTGAACAAGAATGCCGAAGCTGATAAATGATAAAACATTTATGTAGAGGATTGTAAAAAATCTATCAGTGGATAATAAACGTGTTCCGATGAATTACCAAAAACATATCACACCTCTGATTTAAGTGTCCCATGTTATGAAAAAGATTCATCATTAAAAAAAGAAAGTCATTTTGTTTATTCCTTCATACTTAAACTCGTTGTTCACAAGTGATTTCTCACATTTTTATTAGTTTCAGTTTTCACAAAGTATGAAGGAACTTATGTGGGGATTAGTTTAGTGGGAAAACGGCGGCTTATAAATAGTACCTTGCCAAGATACATACAGCAACAATTTAGGGTAGCCGCAGTCATACGTTCGAGCCGTATATCCCTGCACATTTTAGTCACTGACAGCAATCTATACAGCGCAAGTAGTAAAGAGGTTATTACATCAGATTTCTAATTTGAAGAACGCTGGTTCGAATCCAGCCTTATGCAAACACAGTGGCTAGTATTATGCACCCATGATGTAATTGGTAGCATGACAGTCTCCAAAACTGTTCGTCAAGGTTCGAGTCCTTGTGGGTTGTGCCATAAAGATACATCCAGCAAAATCTTTTACCGACATGTATTAAATCTTATTTATGGTTAAAATAAGTATGTATCTTGATTACATAAAGACAATTACAGCAAGTTTCCATTGTCCTTGTAAGACCGTGATGTTGGTTCGAATCCAACTTAGTCATAGACTAATAGCTTAACGGAGAAAGCACGTATAATAAATTGTCTTGTTAAATTAAATGATAAGGTTTGTAGACAAGTATTAAAAGTCGATAAGAAAATGTAGTCTCGGGAAAGGAACGTCTGTGGGGTGAACACAGCGCAAGATAGTCTTGTGATAAATCAATAAAGTCTACGCAATCCGTAAGAGAATTCGTGTGATTGAAACTGCACACCAAACCTTTATATAGAATTTCATTATTCATAATTAACCTCCAAACAAAAAAATAAGGGATAAGCTTTTATACTTATCCCTTATTTTTATTTCTTCTTTTTATTAGACTTTCTTTTCGGTTTTATAACCTCTTGAACTTCTTCTTTTTCCTCATATATAGTTTTATCTATACCATATAAATAAGTAGTCACATCATGAAGTTCATCTTTATAATATATTTTTACTCCTATATATGCTTTCTTTTCTCCTAAAACTCTACCCATTTTAGGGACACCAATAATCTGTCCAGCAGACACTTCTTGATTAATATCACAATCTATATGAGTAATATATAACTTAAAATCATTATTATATAATATACAGCCATCTTCAGTAGCTTCCACTTTACCATCAAATGGCGCATGTATCATATCATTTCTAGAACAATGAAGTAAAAGAAAGTCATCTTGATACTGCATCAAATTATAACAATTTAATATTTGACTCTTGAATAAAGACATTTCTTACACTCCTTTATATAACAGCATATTCTGGATAATACCGAATAGCATTAATTGTTTGTTTACCATCAACAGATATATCTGTACTAATAGATTTCACTAACCACAAATCATCTTTTTGTGATGTACTATTTGGTAATCTATAAGCTATAACTTGATTTACATCTAACCAATATATAGGCGCACATACGATATCAATACTATCATGCAACCTTGACCTAAGATATACTTCATATCTTGCTCTTTGTAATGCAAGGTCATTAGAATATATATTATCATATTCCCCACCACTACATACATAACGAACTTGATTTGTAAACTTAGGCATATTAATATAACTCGTAGTTGACATTGGGAAATTACTTGCATCAGTTGGATAATATAACATACCTATAGTTGGCGTTGTAGTTTGATTACGTGCCACTACTAACATATAATCTTGTGAAAAATCTAATGAAATATTTTGTCCACTCATACCATGAATAGTTCCTGCTACAGTAGTACCTGCTACCTTAACACCTAAAGTATTAATAGGTATATTATTATCACCTAATTTAATATGTACTCTAAATAACCATTCATGATATAAATCAGCCGCAATATAATCATTATAACTTATCCATGGTCGCACATCAATAATAGCTAAATTACTTGTAACTGTTGCATCAACATCAATAATAGTAGCTTCACGATTAGATGCAAAATCTACTGTTGTTCCTAACTTACAAGTATAATCTGTAGACTTTCCAATATAAAATGGAGACTCTGGATTATTCTCAATAGCAAATGCTTTAGGTTGCATATATCCTAAATAAGCGCATTTAATATCTCCTGATGTACTACCTACAGCCATTCTAATACAATATTCTTCATTACCAACTGTAATTGGGTCATCTGTAATATCTATCATCGCCCATGGCACATTACCAACATTAGAATCATATATATAAATATAATATATTGGATTAGCTAATGCGACAGGAGAACCAGTATCATCTGATTGTATACCAAATTCTACTGTCCAATTATGCCCAAGATAATAATCTCTTGGTTGAGATAATGTAACTTGTGCTAAATTTTGTGCTACATGAGTAGTTGCAAATTCGTTTGGTTCATGTACTTTACCTAATACTTCAATATAATTTTTAACTAAATCAAAATCTGTATCATATGTAGCACTAATTAAAGCCTTATCCCAAATAACATCGTCAACCAATGGTGTCGGTTCGCCATACTCTTGTGACGATTGTTCTTCTGTAAGCACTTCAATATCTTGCCCACTACTAACTTGAATATTTACTGATTCATTAGTAACAAGTAAATCAGTATACATAGCATCAGATTCAGCTATAATTACTTTACCACTTGGAATCTGTTGAAAATGAAACACACCATCTACATCGAAGAACATTTCCCAATTAGAATTTATATCTCTAAGTTGTGTTAATAAATCCCATGCACTATCGTCTGCACCTATATTCACATCTTCAGGTGTAGTTTCTTGCGGTGGGTCATATAATATGTAATTAGTAAAACCTTGTTCAAGTAGTATAGCTTCAATAGCTCCTTTAATGCTACTTTCAACAGGTACTGTATATGTCATACCTTCAAGCTGTCCATTTCTCATATCAGTCATTTTCGCAACTAAATCTACAGCTTGAAATGATAACAAATTACTTATTGCGTCATATGTAATACTTGGAGCATTAACGTAA
>JAEIGA010015954.1_pt1 | contig 11433 bp, 5 predicted proteins | sample 9270691 | NCBI WGS metagenome assembly JAEIGA01 (sample SAMN17057246, study PRJNA624740) | gut metagenome | biome: biome; isolation source: fecal sample | host: Bos grunniens | place: China: Xizang | collected 2019
AGCTCAAATCCGGGAATTTTGATGTAGCCTTGAATGTTACCGATGAGGTAAGGGCCGATGATGTCGTAAGAGATTGAGAAGAGCATCAGCGCCAAAACGAGGGCAAACTGAAAACGGAAGGGCTTTGCATAGGCAAGCAGACGTTTTACGATCTCCTTGTCGGAGATGTGACGGTCAAATCCCATCGATTCTTTTTTGTCCTTGATCAGGGCGTATGCAAGAATGAAGATAACGGAAAGGACGCCCAGCACGGCGCCGGTAACAATGAGGGGGTAGTAGGTTTCAAAAACTGTCATTATTTTTCTTCCTCCAATCTTTGCAATTCAGCCATTGCCTCGTAGGAGGGGCAGGTTTTGATCAGTTCTTCGTGCGAGCCAACGGCAATGATCTTGCCGTCGTCGATGTAAACGATCTTGTCCATTTGCTCAATCGTCGAAATTCTGTGTGCAATGAGAATAGTCGTTTTTCCTCCGCGTTCCTTTTGCAGGTTTTGCAAAAGGTTCTTTTCGGTTTTGGTATCAACCGCCGAAAGGGAATCGTCGAGAATGAGAATGGGGGCTTTCTTCATTAGGGCACGCGCAATGGAGATGCGCTGCTTTTGTCCGCCCGAAACGGTTACGCCGCGCTCACCGAGCACGGTCTCGTATTTTTCGGTGAACTCTTCAATATTGTCGCTTACCTCGGCAAGCTGTGCCGCGCGCTCGACCTCCTCCATATCGTTTGTGTTGGAGGCAAATGCAATGTTGTTTGCAATGGTATCGCTGAACAGGAAGTTATCCTGCGGAACGTAAGCGATGTAGTCGCGCAAGGAACGAATGGTGATGTCATTGACGTCACGGTCATCAATAAAGAGGGTTCCTTGGGGAACGTTGTAGTTGCGGAGGATGAGGTCTACGAGAGTGGTTTTTCCGGCACCCGTACGACCGATGATGCCAACGTTTTCACCTGCGTTGACGGTAAAGTTTACGTTTTTGAGTGCATCGTATTCGCCAAGATTGTGGCGGAAGGTCAGGTTTCTGAATTCGATTTTTCCTTCTACGTTTGCAATTGCGGTAGCGCCTTCGCGGTCGACCACGTCTCTTTTTGCGTCGAGCAGCTCTTCAATACGCTTGAGCGATGCTTTTCCGCGGGAGGTGATGTCGATCAATTCGGAAATCGCCATGATCGGCCAAACGATAGAGGTAAAGTAGCCGATGAATTCCATCAGCTGTCCTACGTCAAGCGTTCCGCGCCAAACGAGGTAACCGCCGTAGCCGAGAATAACGCAAACGACCGATTCAACAAACAGCGTTACGCAAATACGGAGCAGGGTAGAGGATTTTGTGTATTCTACGTTGGCGTCCTCGTTTTCCTTGTTCAGCTTCTTAAACGCCCAAAGTTCTTTTGCTTCCTTTACAAATGCCTTGATAACGGCAATGCCGGAGAAGCTTTCCTGTGAGAAATCCGAAAGAGAAGAGAACGCTGCCTGGCGCTTATCCCACTTTGCCATCATGTATTTGCTGACAACAAGCGAGATCAGGAGCATAAAGACCATGGGGATGAGGGCAAACAAGGTTAAAAATCCGTTTACCTGAATCATTCTGATGATGGAGAGCCCGCCAAGGAAGACGGCGTCCGCAAACATCATAGCGCCCCAGCTGAATCCTTCTTGAACGGTGTCAAGGTCGTTTGTAAAAAGAGACATCAGATTGCCGACCTTGTTCACTTGATAGTAGTTTTGAGAGAGGTCCTTGCAATGGTCGAACAAACGCAAGCGCAAATCGGTTTCCAGCTTGATGCCCGCACCAAAGAAGCAAATTCTCCATGCAAATCTTCCCACAACCAGGGAGAGGATGATCAGCATCATGGGAGCGCAGATGTGATCGAGCACAAAATCAAAGTTGAAGGGGAGGGCTTGTCCACCGAGCTCCACAACTCCTGTATTAATGCCGTTGATGAGATAGCGGTAGAGCTTGGGGATCTCCAACTGTGCGTAGTCGATCGTTACAAGCGCCACCAATCCAATCACAAACAAATGCAGGTATTTGAGGTAATACCGGTTGATTGATTTTCCAAATAACATAATCCTGATTTCCTTTGTCTAAAAATTCGAACCCAAGTCACTGTCAAAAAGTCATTATCCGTTCTATTATATCACTTTGTGATACAAAAAGCAACCGATTTTGCAAAAAAAGAGAAAAAACTCTGTTTTTTTGTTGTTTGGGCAAATTCAATGTGAAATATCAGAACAAGAATCATTCAAAAAAATTGAAAAAATAATCAAAGAGACCGAATTTTTATGAAAAAAATGCAAAAATATGTGTTTTTTCATTCAAAAACTTTGCCAAGGTAGTTGACAACGCGAAATTCGCGTGATATAATAGATGTATTCATATATCTGTACGATTTGCGTCCCTTCTATGTGGAAAAGCTCCGTTTACAGGATCGACGAGCCGCCACCTGAGGGAAGAGAGTTTTATGGGTAATGAAACAAAAATCCAAATTCATAAGGAGAAAACATTATGAAAAAGAGAATCAGCTCCATACTCACACTGGTATTGTGTCTGGTTTTGGCAGCAGTTATGGTTGTTGCTTGTGGTCCTAAGACCCCCGAAGAGACTACTCCTCCTACAACCGACAATCAAGGCGTAACTGTTCCTTACTATGATTACAAAAAGGCTGAGTACAACACCACCACATCCGTAATGCCTTCCAACTGGAACGAACTGACCTATGCAGACAACAATGATACTCAAATCATGAGCTACATCGGTTCTTCCTTCTTCGATTACGACTATAAGTTCGAAGGCGACAAGAAGTTTAACGATGACGGTTCCATCAACGTTGACGGCGTTGTTGTTGGCGCATACACCACCAACTACTCTGCAGCTACCAAGCTCGAAGACGTTACCGCTACCGTTGACGCTAAGTGGGGCTACACCGCTGAGCAAATCGCTGAAGGCGGCTATGCTTGGAAGATCACCCTGCGCAACGACCTGAAGTGGGACGACGGCACAGCTATCACCGCTGCTGACTTCGTTTACTCCATGCAAGCGCAATTGGATCCTGATTTCATGAACTTCCGTGGTAACACCTACTATGACACTCTTAGAATTAAGATGTCCCGTGAGTACTTCTTCCAAAACCAAGAAGGTACTTACAACTCTGTTGCAAGCCAAGGCTACGCAAGCAACCAAGCAGCTCTCGATGCAGGTGTAACCCTGTACCTCGACCTCCTCGCTCTTGATAACGAGCTCTTCGGTTGGGGCATCATGACCGCTGGTCTCGTTGACAAAGACGGCAACGCTATGCCTCAGTACCTCGCTTACAACGATGAAAGAGAATTCAACACTCCCGACGGCTGGACCACCGGCAACACCGATTGGTTGTTCGATGCAGCAACTGCATGGCAATACATCGCTCCCGGCGCTCCCTACGCAAAATACTGCGAGCCCGGCGGAGGCTACAACTGGGTATGTATCTACAAGGAAAACCTTTACCGCGACGTTAAGTGGGAAGAAGTTGGTATGTACGCAATTGAGGCTGAAAACGCTATCGTAGTTTGCCTCGATAAGGCATACGACCTCCTCATGGAAGACGGCTCCCTCTCTTGGCAAGCTCCTTACTACATGTCAAGCCTGCCTCTCGTACACAAGGCTAAGTACGAGGCTAACATTAAGGAACCCACCGGTGATTCCACTCTCTACACCTCTACTTACAACTCCTCTCTCGATTCCACCGCAAGCTGGGGTCCCTACAAGCTCGTTGAGTTTGAAGCAGGCTCTCACTACAAGCTTGTTAAGAACGAGAACTGGTATGGTTGGAACATGAACCAATACCAAAACCAATACAACATCACCGCTATCAACTGCCTCAAGGTTGCTGAAACCAACGACAAGTGGATGGGCTTCCTTGCTGGTATCTACGATGATGCATCTCTCGACACCCACAACATTACCGACTACTACACCTCTAAGTACGTTACCTACGCACCTTCCACCGGTACGTTCGGTATGCAGCTGTTCTCTGACCTCTCCGTTCTGAAGACCAGCGGCAACAACAACGGTATCCTTGCTATCCAAGAGTTCAGACATGCATTCAACCTGTCCCTGAACAGAAACGATATCGTTGAAAAGATTTGGCCCGGTACCGCAGTTCCTTGCCTTGGCTTGGTTAACTCCGAGTACTACTACGACATCGAAAACTCCGCTACTCTCGAAGATAGTGGTGTTTACCGCTTCACCACCGAGGCTCAAGAAGGCTTGCTCATCGCTTACGGCTTTGAAAAGGCTGACGACGGCACATGGTCCGGCGCAGGCATGACCGGTCTGTCCCTCGAAGAGGCTACTATGTCTCTCACCGGTTACAACCCCACTCTTGCAAAAGAGAAGGTTAAGATCGCTATTGAAAAGCTGAATGCCGATACAGAATTCTACGGCTACGATCCTTCCAAGAACATCACTCTCGTTTACGGTGCTTCCACTGATACTGCAAAGCAAAGAGACAGAGCTACTTATCTCCAAAACGTTCTTGATGAACTGACCAAGGACACCGCTCTTGAAGATAAGATCGACGTTGTATTCGACGCATCCGCAGGCTCCGGTTGGGCAGATGCATTCCGTTCCGGTGACACCCAAATCGGTTTCGGTTACGGCTTCTCCGGTAACCCCTTCAACCCCTTCTCCATCATTGGTGCATTCGTAGATCCCGATGACGATCTCAACTATCACCAATACTGGGATACTTCCTCCATCGACATGACTCTGATCATGCCCGAAGGCGACTACGCAGGTGCAGGTGAAACCATCACCATGAGCATCCAAAACTGGTACTTCTGCCTCAACGGTCTCGCTGAGGTTAACGGCGCTCCTAAGACCTACAACTGGGATTCCGGCTATGCTCCTTCCAGCGTACGTCTTATGATCCTCTCCGCTCTTGAGCAAGCAGCTCTTAACGAGAACCGCTCCATCATGCTCATCGGTGACTACTCCGGTTCCTTCCTGGGTGCTAAGTTCTCTTACTTCTCTGAGGACTACAACACCTTCCTTGGCTTCGGCGGCATCAGATACATGAACGTTGAGTACACCGACGCTGAGTGGGTTGAGTTTGTTACTGCTAACAACGGTGACCTCACCAACGAGTACAAGAAGTCCGAGTAATTTTTAGAAAATCGTTTACTAAGATTTACTAAACCCTAATTTAGGCGGTGGGCGAAAATCCTTTCGCTCACCGCTGACTTTGCAATTTTCACCTTAAAATATTTCGCATAATTACGTCGATTTGTTTGAGCGCGCAGCTTTTTTCGTGCGTGCACCCTTTTTGAAACGCCACGGGCATATTATGTGCTCGGTGGCTTGTTATTCTTTTTGCATTTATTGCACCCAAATAGGAAAATAACAAAAACAGAGGAGAAAAACCTATGTATATGTTTAAATATGTCATGAAGCGTCTTGGCTTGATGATTTTCACGTTCCTCATCATTATAACGATGTGCTTCGTGTTGATCAAGCTTTTGCCGATTCACGTAAACGTTGCTCCCGGCCAAGATAAGGAGATTGCTATTAAGCAATTGGTAGATAGAGGTTGGATCACCAACGTTAGAGAAGAGGCAAACGGTGTTTATAGCTTTGACCGTGTGCCGATTATGATTCAGCTTGGCACCTATGTTAAGCGTATTTTCACCCAGGGCGACTTTGGTGTTGCTACCACTTACGGTGAATACATCAACAAGCCCGTATGGGACGTATTCGTAAGAAAGCTTCCCCCTACAATTTTAATTAACATTTACTCAACCATCATCGGTGTACCGATCGGTCTTGGTTTGGGTATTTTGGCTGCGCTCAAGAAGAATAAGTGGCAGGACCAGGTTATCAACATCTTTATTATTTTGTTGGTATCCTTGCCCAGCATCGTATTGGGTCTTGGCATTAAGTACTTCCTGTGCTTCAAGTTGGGCTGGTTCCCGCTGAACATGAACAGAGGTACAGACTATTTCACTTGGGATATGTTCCGCTCTATGCTCCCCGCAGTATTTGCTCTTTGCTTGGGCTCTATTGCAGGTTATGCACGTTTTACCCGTGCGGAGCTTTCTGAGGTGCTTACGGGCGAATTTATGCTGTTGGCAAGAACCAAGGGTCTTACCAAGAGACAGGCTATTTACCGTCACGCTATGCGTAACTCGATGGTCGTTATTTTCCCCTCCATCCTCAGTGAATTCATTTCGGTACTTTCCGGCTCGCTGATTATTGAGAACATGTTCTCCATTCCCGGTGTAGGTGGATTGTATTTGAATGCAATTAACTTCCAAGACTACGATTTCTTTATGCTGCTTTCCGGCTTCTATGCTTTGATCGGTTTGGTAGCAGGTATCGTAATCGACATCAGTTATGGATTTATTGATCCTAGAATCAGAATGGGGGCGAAGTAATTATGGCAACAATGAATCAATATGCTAATATCCCCGCTGAAAAGTTTCAGTTTGCAACAAAAAATGACTTGCAACACGACAGTAAGTTTGCAACAAAGCCCGTCAGCTACTTCCAAGGCGCATTCAAGCGTTTTTGCAAGAATAAGGGTGCGGTAGTTGCTGCCATCATCATTGCAATTCTCGTTTTGTTTGCTATTATTGCTCCTTTCTGCACACCTTACACTGCGGCATATAAGGATCAAGTTTTCTCGTCTGTTCGTCCTAAGAACGATTGGTTTGCAGAAACCAACTTCTGGGATGGATGCAGAGTAAAGGAAGTTGGCTACGGCTCTTATATGCAAGACGTTGCCCTCGGCCTTGAAATTGGCAGAGACGTTATTAAAAACGGTGAAGTTGAGATCAGCGAAGACGGTTCTGTTTACAAGTACCGCTTTGATACCTACTACGGCGTTGGCTTTGGTAAATACAAGGTTATCACCGAAGAAGAGTATCTCGACATTCAAAGATACCAAAATGAGACCGGTAAGCAGGTTTTGTATCCTCTTGCTAATCCCTTTGATAGAGATGAAAAGGCAAGAAAGATTGCAAAGCAAGACCAAGATAACGCTAACATCTACTACAAAACAAAGATTAAGGGCGGCAAAACCGAAATGGTTTATGACGAAGAAGGTCAGCCCATTCCCAACTATTGGGAGCACATCGCAGGCAAGCCTTCCTCCTTGGCAGTAGATTACAACTCCTTGCGTATTGAGGGTGAGGGTGTTGAAAAGAATGGCAACGTATATCAATATCACTACGGCAGAAAAGTAGACGGCGGTATTGAGGTAAGAGCAGAGTACTACGAGTACTACACCTACCTGCACACCCAAGTTTACAAGGATGGCATTTCTGAGCCTAACTTCCTGTTTGGTACTACCTCTGCAGGTAAGGATATCTTCGCTTGCCTCTCTCTCGGTGCAAGATTCTCCTTCATTTTTGCAGTTGTTGTAGCAGTTGCAAACCTGATCTTTGGTGCTGTTTGGGGCGCTATTTCCGGTTACTACGGTGGCAAGATCGACCTCTTTATGGAGAGATTTACCGATATTTGGGGTCGTATTCCTACAATGATCGTTATCACGTTGCTCAAATATCACATGGGTACGTCGAGCCATGTTTTGGTTTTGTTCATTTCCTACTTCCTTACGGGATGGATTGGTATGGCAAGTACCACTCGTATGCAGTTCTACCGCTTTAAGAACCAAGAATACGTTTTGGCGGCAAGAACGCTGGGCGCTCGTGACCCGAGAATCATGTTCAAGCACATTTTCCCCAACGGAATTGGTACCATTATTACCAGCTTCGCGTTCGTTATTCCCGGTATGATCTACTCGGAGACGAGCTTGACCTATTTGGGCATCATCAACCTTGAGTCCGGTAACATCACCAGTGTTGGTACGCTGATTGCGGCCGGTCAAGCAGACATGATGTTTGCACCTTACGTAGCACTCTTCCCGAGTGTATTCCTTGCTTTGTTGATGCTCTGCTTTAACTTGTTTGCCAACGGCTTGCGTGATGCATTCAACCCGTCGCTCAGAGGTTCGGAGGATTGATTATGAATAAAGAAGTTAAATTATCAGTTAATAATTTGAAGATCTCTTTCCGTACGGATGCAGGTAAGGTACAAGCAGTACGTGACATTTCTTTTGATCTTTACAAGGGTGAAACCCTTGCAATCGTAGGTGAATCCGGCTCCGGTAAGTCGGTTACCTCCAAGGCAGTTATGGGTATTTCCGCCGTTAACGCTATCCACGAGGGTGGCGAGATCCTGTACGACGGTCAAGATCTTTTGCGTATTCCCGAAGAGGAAATGCACAAGCTTCGCGGTGACAAAATCGCGATGATTTTCCAAGACCCGCTGTCTTCTCTTAACCCCATTATGCGTATCGGTAGACAGATTACCGAAGCAATGCTCCTCAAAAACAAGGCAAACCGCAAAGAAGGTCGCACGACCTTTAACAAAAAGCTTGCTGCTCTTTCGAGCATGATGAAAGAAGCGATTGCTGCAGGAGCAAAAACCAATATCCCCGCTGAAAAAATTGATGAATATATCAAAACCTTCGATAGTTTTAATATTCAAGCAAACAAACTGCAAAACACCTATAACGAAGCGCGCACCGCTGCTGAAGAGCTGATTGCAGTTATCGAAGAATTCCTTTTCCTTGCAGAAAAGAAACAAAAGGTAGACGTTGTTGCAACCCTCAACTTGGTTGAGCGTAAGCTTAAGGCTATTGACGACAAATACTTCGTTGCTCAATATGCAGAAACCCTCAAGGCACACCTGAATGATCTTGCAGGTATCAAGCGTGCCGAAAAGGGAAAAGCATCGCTCTTTGATGAGGTTAAAAAGGTCATTACAATGACTGCCACACAAAACGAAGCATCCTCCGAAACGGTTGCACTTTTGGCTAAGATCCAAGAAACCGCTAAGGAAATGCTGGCTCAACCCGAGTATAACCTCTTCCGCATTGGTTACTACGTTTATAAGAACCCCAACGCAGACCTGAGTACCATGCCTGCCGATAAGGCAAACGAAATGGCATTGAAGTTCTTGGAAGAGGACTTTATGCAAGCGTTCCTCTCTCTCGAAAAGATCGCAGTTCAGTACTCTATCAACAAAACTCTTGCAAACAAAAAGCAAGCAATTCTTGCTCTGCAAAACACCATTAACTTCTTCCAGAGCGGTAACTTTACTGCAAGAGAAGCTAACGAACGTTGCAGAAGCATCGCTCACACCGTTTTGGTTGCAACCGATCCCTTGGCAGTTGTTAAGGATAACGTAGCTTACACCTTTGGTGGCGCTCTGCAAAGAGAAATCGACAAGTATTTCTTCTATATTAAGAACAATCCCAAGGAAGAAGCTCGTTTTGCAAAGCAAACCGCAAAGAGAGACCGTTTGATCGCAAGAGGCAAGACCGTAGATTGGAAGATCGTTCCGAAGTCTGTTATCGAGCCCGCAGCACAAATCGAAATCATCGTATCTGTTCTTACACGCGTTATGAACAAGTTCAAGGCAGATATCGAGGTTGAAGCAAATATCGACGTTGAAAAGCGTTGCATTGAAATCGTTGATTATTTGAAGGAAAAGGCAGCTCAGGTTGTATACACCCTCACTCCTCGTATTGCAAAAGAAAAGGCAATTAAGATTATGGAAGAGGTTGGTATTCCCGAAGCAAGAATTCGTTTCAGACAGTATCCCTTCGAGTTCTCCGGCGGTATGCGCCAACGTATCGTTATTGCAATCGCGCTGTCGGCAAACCCCGATATTCTGATTTGCGACGAGCCTACCACAGCACTTGACGTAACCATTCAGGCACAAATTCTTGAGCTTATCAACAAGCTCAAAAAAGAGCATAACCTTTCTATCATCTTCATTACGCACGACCTTGGCGTTGTTGCAAACATGGCAGATAGAATTGCCGTTATGTATGCAGGTAAGATCGTAGAGTACGGTACCGCAGAGGAAGTATTCTACAATCCCCAGCACCCCTACACCTGGGCACTGCTTTCGTCCATGCCCGACCTCGATACCAACGAGAAGCTGGACGCGATCCCCGGTACACCTCCCAACATGATCTATCCCCCTGTTGGCGATGCATTTGCTGAGAGAAATAAGTATGCAATGGAGATCGATTTTGAAATGCAGCCTCCCATGTTTGAGGTTTCTCCCACACACTATGCAGCAACGTGGCTGCTCCATCCCAATGCTCCTAAGGTAGAAATGCCCAAGATTATTACTGAACGCATTAAGCGTATGCAAGAAAGAGGAGGTCAACATGCAGAATAATAATGAAGTATTGTTAAAAGTTGACCATCTTTGTCAGTATTTCCGTCTTGGACGTAAAGACCTGAAGGCGGTTGATGACGTAAGCTTTGAGATCAAAAAGGGCGAAGCCTTTGGTCTGGTAGGCGAATCCGGTTGCGGCAAGACCACAACGGGCCGTTCCATCATTAAGCTGTATAACATCACCTCCGGTAACGTATACTTTAAGGGACAAAGAGTTAGCGCAGGTACGCGTGCGTATAAGGATGCTATCAAAAATGCAAAAACCGAAGCCAAAAACAAGATCAAAGCCCTGAAGGCAGAAAAGGCAAAAGATCCTGCAAAGGCTGCTGAGATTGATGCTGAAATTGAAGCGATCAACGCAAAAGCGGCTGCGACCATCAGCGAAAACAGAGCTCTGCTTCGCAATGCAAACATTGATAACAGAGCGGTTGATAAGCAATATGCAAAGGGTCTTGTCGATGCTTTGAAGGTCGAATATGACGAAAAATTCAAGGCAGCAGAGAACGATCCCGAAGCACTTAAGACTCTTAAAAGAGAGTTTAAAAACAGATGCCGTGTAGCAAAGAAGAGCAGACTGATCACACAAATTCAGATGATCTTCCAAGACCCCATCGCATCTCTCGACCCCCGTATGACGGTTCGTGATATCATTGCCGAAGGCTTGATCATCAACGGTATTACCGACAAAGAATATATCAACGAGAAGGTCTATGAGATTTTGGAGATGGTTGGTCTCGTTCGCGAGCACGCTGACCGTTATCCTCACGAGTTCTCGGGTGGTCAACGTCAACGTATCGGCATTGCACGTGCAGTTATTATGCAACCCGAAATGATCATTGCCGACGAGCCTATCTCGGCGCTTGACGTATCCATTCAGGCACAGGTAATCAACCTGCTCAACGACCTGCGTGACCGTCTCGGTCTTACCATCCTCTTCATCGCGCACGACCTTTCGGTTGTTAAATACTTCTCCGATAGAATCGGCGTTATGTACTTTGGTAAGATGGTAGAGCTTGCCGACTCCGACGAGCTCTTCAAAAACCCCCTGCACCCCTACACAAAATCGCTGCTGTCGGCAATTCCGTTGCCCGACCCGGTATACGAAAAGCAACGTGTGCGTGTCTCCTATAATCCTATCGCAGAGCACGATTATTCGGTAGATCAACCCACCTTCCGCGAGATCACTCCCGGTCACTTTGTATAC
>JAEIGA010015955.1_pt1 | contig 11433 bp, 18 predicted proteins | sample 9270691 | NCBI WGS metagenome assembly JAEIGA01 (sample SAMN17057246, study PRJNA624740) | gut metagenome | biome: biome; isolation source: fecal sample | host: Bos grunniens | place: China: Xizang | collected 2019
ATTCGTCCTCAGTCCTTTCGATGGCTTCAGCACCGTTCTGAATCTCAATGATGGCGGTCTTCACGCCCTCAGCGTCAATCTTGCCTTCGGTGACGATGTAGGTGATCACACTGGCAAGGGCAGTCACAGCACCGGCCACGGCCTCGATCTCGCTTGTGTCCACGCCCAGTACCATAGCAAGGCCGCAGGCAACACCGGCGATGGCAAGCCACAGTTTGCGGCTGGACAGTTTTCTCAGAATATCGCTCATTGTTCTGTTCCTCCTTTTTTCACTTTCGCTACAGTGATCCAGGCGGTAAGGGCCAGCTCCGCCAGCCCTCCGCCAAGTACGCAGGAAACAAGTGTGTCCGGGATTCCGCCCGTTGTTTCGTAGAGGTCGATCATCTTCAGCACAAAGGCAATCAGCAGACCGCCCAATGCCATAAGTACCAGTTTGCTTGTTTTGATCTTCAGCGTCATAATCCACCTCACAGTCCGATCCGCCCCAGCAGAAAGGCAATCACGGCGGCAAGCACCGCCCAGACAGCCTTGTCCACCAGCCCGTCGTATCGTTTGCCCGGTTTCTCCGTCAGGCTTTTCACGTCAGCCTTGATCTCTTTTACATCGCTCTCCATCCGCTCTTCACGGACGGCCAGAGCGGAGACGGTGGTGACCAGCTTGTCCAGATTGTCCTGCCGCCCCTCCAGCGACTCCACTCTGGTCTCCACCTGTGTTAGCCGGTGTTCAAAGTCCAGCTTCTGCTCCATCGGCTGTCCCTCCTATCTTTGATTTTCAGTGTCATTCCGCTGCCTCCACAGGCTCGTCCGTCTCGGTGTAGGTGCGCCCCAGTTCAGCAGGGTCAATCGCTTCGGAGTAGCGCACACCGTCACGCTCAACCATCATACCTTGGTCGGAGTAGGTGCGGTTCAGAACTACGCCGTCAGAGCGGGTTTCGTAGTATTCAACGATAATCATGCGTTTACCTCCCCTTCCCTCATTGCCAGACATTCGGATGCGCTAATCACAGGAATCTCGCAGTATGGACTTGGCCAACTTTTCACCCGTTTTTCGTATTCTTCTTTCACTTCATCTGGGCAAACGATGCCACGAAGATATAAACCAGTTACTCCAGTTTTCATGTCAATAAATCTCCTTATGCCGCAATCTTCACGGGGTCAAGTTCGCCAGTGACAGTGCCATCCACTGTGTAATCTTCCAATGCGCGGAACTGGCTTGCGTAGTTCACCCAGTTTGTTGCCACTTTGTATTCCTCAATCAGTGCCGCAGGGACATAGACATATCCCGTACCCTCTGCTATTGGTGTGCCACTGAATCCATTCGTCGCTACGCCCAGAGCGCAAATTGAACTAGTTCTTCTCAATATGAGAGCAACCAAACTGGCACAGTTGCCAAATGCAGCTTGGTTAATCTTGTTTGCCACACCGAAATCTGCTATTTGCAAATTTTCATTTTGAAAAAATGCGTTTTGAGAAATGCCAGTAGCCACAGGGAAATTAACGTTCCGCAAGTCACACTTGTAAAAAGCATATGTGCCGATTGTTGTTGCCTTTGGCATATTGGTGTCTGCCAACTTGGAACAGCCATAGAAAGCATATGTGGCTATGTTTGTAACCAGAGGTGCATCAACATTTGTAATTCCATTGCAACCTCTGAATGCATAACTGTTAATAGTGGTACACTTCGGTAGATTGACCGTCTTTAAGGCTGTTCTGCCGTAACTACCGTAGGAGACGATGTTTGTCACATCGCTATCAATAGCAGTTAGTGTGTTGACAAGAAAGTCATCCAAATGATCTTCGCCACCGCCACCACTTGACACATTGACCGTCACCTTGCTCAGACCATCATAGCCATCATCTGGAGTTACCTCACCGTTTTCCGTGGCGGTCTTTTCTTGAAGGACAGGTTCTCGGCTTGGCACATTGACATTGACAGAAGCGTATGCCGTGACATCTTTCGTTCCGTTCTCGGTAACTTCAAGCGTCCCACTCGGCTGAATGTAGCCGTCAGGGATGGGAACAGCCACGCTGACAGAATCGTACTCTGTAACGCTATGAGTTCCATTTTCGGTAATCTCCTTCGTTCCACTTGGCTTGATATATCCTTCGGGAACAGGAACATTGACATTCGCCGTCACCTTTGAAAGTGCATATCCTTCATCGGGCGTTACGGTATGCGTGCCGTTGGCTGTGATGTTCACGGTCTTTTCTTGAGTGGGTGTTGGTGTTCCACCCCCACCCGCATCAGGGAGATTCTCAACCATCTCGATAGCTTCACGCAGTTCTGCGTTGTTGGCTTGGATGCGTTCTGTGTTTGTCACATTCCGTCACCTCAAATCTTGGTTTCGTCCAGTGCGCCCGTGATCGTGCCGTCAACGGTGTAATCTTCAAGCGCACGAAAAGCATTGGCGTTTTTGCCATAAATGGTTTTCCAGTTCGTTGCCGTCTGGTAGCTCGCTACAAGCGCCGCAGGAACATAGACATAACCCGTACCGTTCCAAATTTTTGTACTGTTCAGGGCATAGTTCGAAAGTGTACACATCGTTTCGCTGCGCAGAATCAAAGTTTCGAGTTTGCTGTTATTCCGCAACCCGTAGTTGACGATTGACGTGCATTTTGGCAAATCGACAAATTGAAGATTAGTACAGGCTGTTAGGGATGAATTGCCTACGGATGTACACTCTGGTAAAACCAATTCCGTCACATTAACGCAATAAGTGAGAGTAGAAGCTGGAATTGCCGTGCATTTAGGCAGATTTATGCTTTTGAACCCCATTTTATAGGTGTTGTTACCGCTAAACGCATACTGACCCAAGGTTGTTAGATTAGGAGCGTCAAGAGTTGCGATTTTATTGCAGTATTGAAAGGCATTTGTTCCAACCGATGTAACATTAGGAATAGACAGAGATGTTAGATTGGTACACTGATAAAATGCATAGTTACCAATAGAGGTGCAAAGAGATAAATCCAATGCGCCAGTTAGCCCAGTACCGTGAAACGCATATGCTCCAACCGAAGTGACATTAGGTGCGTGCAACGATGTTATCCCCTTGTTGTTTACAAAGGAATAACCGGCGATGGACGATACGGAAAGCACGATGTCACCCGTAATTCCTGCGGTTGCAATATCGTCATGTGTAATCCCACCGCCATATGCCTTGCCCGCAAGTTCAAGCTTCAACTGCTGAATCAACGCTTCCTGCTCGGTCAGTACGGCATCCAAGTCTTCCTTGCCGCCTGTGGAAGTCACCACAATGTCCCTGTCGCAGTATTTGCCCGCAGTAGGCAGACGGACGGAAGTGCCGCCCTCAACAGTAATGTTGAAACTCATACGGCTACCACCTCACCGTCATACTTGGGTAGAGCGGAAATCACAGCATTCACAATTTCGGTTTTGTCGGCAGCAGTCCAGTAGTCAGTGCCTTTTACCGGGGTTTTGCCGTCCTTACCATCTTTTCCGTTGCTACCGTCTTTCCCGTTTTCACCTGCGCTGCCTTTACTGCCGTTCTGTACCTTGAATGTCGATTTTGTACCGTTTGTCAAAGTAACAGTAATGACATTGTTTCCGTCATCGGCAGTGGATGTGGTTGTCTGCGTGACACTCTTAATCCCAACACCGTCTGCACCATTGCTGCCGTCTTTACCGTTTGTTCCGTCTTTGCCATTGATGCCATCCTCGCCATTCTTCAAATCAACAGTCTTTGTGCCGTTGGTATCAGTAATGGTAATCCTGTGCCCGCCTTCAATGTCGGAAAAAGAAATAACAGGATAAAAGCCATCCTTTTTCAGCTTTTCCTTGATGGTCTGCGGGCTCAAAGGTGTACCAACAGTTACACCAACAATTTTGCTCATACACCCACCTCCGTGATCGTGACCTGAATAGTATAGTCATTCGTGGGTTTCTGTCCGATAGCATACACGGTAACAACACCATCCTCATTTTCAGTAACAAAGGTAAGATCCTTCTCATAGAAGATGGCAAGCTGCTGCACGCTGGGGGTCAAATCCACCTGGCTGTATTCGGTCACACCTTCAATGCTCACGACCTGGGCATAAAGGCTATCTGCACCAACCCAGGAGGACGCAAGCAGAGTGGCATATCCGATTTTTGCGGGTTTAACGTCAGCCTTAAAGCGCTCGTAGACATCGGAAACAAGGAGCTGCTTTTCTTCTTCGGTGTAGTAATCAACGCCCTTTTCAGGCGAGGCTCCCTTCAGAGATGCAAGCCACTCCTCCGCAGTGCCATCGAAGCCGTTTTTCACAGCCACTTCGTAGGCGGATGCGCCATCTTTTCCGTGGATCAGAACGGCATCCTTCAGTCCGGAACCAAATCTATGGTCGGACTCCGAAAATCCGGAAGGAAACACAACGTCCTGCGCTGCAAGGTCTGTTGAAAACTTCTCGTTCATGTCAGCACCTCGTCGTCATGCACGTCGTAAACCTTAAAGGAAGACTCCTCCAGCGTGGCAACTTTACCTGTCGTAAGCAGCCCGCGGATCATGGTGTATGCCGTGCCCTTGGAGAACAGATTGGTCTCTTCCTGTGTGAGTGTGATGCTCCACATACCATCCTTTTCCGTCATGTCCTCCTTTCCCTTCCGCAGAATGATCTCGCCGTTCTGCTTGTAGGTCAGCAAGAGGGTTTTCACCATGTCGTAGCTGACAGGGTAATGGAAAATGTGTGTGGGTGTACTGCCTCTTACCATCCACTCTCCTCCTTTCTAAAACTTGTTTTACATGGTTTAGCCATCACAGCTCCACCCGGCAGGATAGGTATCAGGTCTCCACACATTGCCGTCAATGGTGGACTTGTACAGTGTGCCGTTATAGCTCACGATGTCTCCGGTGTTGTAGGCATCGCTTGCTCCGAGAGGCTGTACCCACTCAGGATAGCCACTCTCGCTCATGCCGATAGGCTTATACAGGCTGATCGCAGTGTCAGGGGCCCATTCCTCTGCGGAGGTGTGGTCTTGCAAAACCTGATAGAGCTGCGCATCGCCCACGCTGTTCACGCCGTAGCTGAACACTTCCTTGGCCTTGTAAGCCTTGCCTACCTGATACTTCGGAAACACAGAAGCGACTTCAAGGATTTTGTCAGCATCCACTTCCGCATCAAGCGTGGCAAGGAAATACTGTAATGCTTGGCGCATTTCCAGCGCCGTCTTCGGGTCAAACACAAAAGCCATACTTATCCCTCCCCTGTCAGTAATGCGCTCATAGCGGCTTCCAGTGCGGTGATACGCGCCTCCGTGGTCTGTCCAGGCTCAATAGGCTCAGGAGGTTCAGGCTCCACAGGCTCAGGCTGATTGGTCAGCGTCAGAACGCCATCCTCAAAGGTTTGACGCAGATAATCAGCGGGATTATCCGTCCGCATGACAAAGCCATCATCAGCGCACAAGGTAATCTCACCCGTAACAGGTGCGGGGAAATCATCGGGGAGGCCACGGTAATACACAGCATTCCCGAGACTGCATTTACACTGGTATTTTTTCCCTTGATATGAAATATACATCTGCAAACCTCCTTAGATAAATCTGTATAGGTTCGTGTGGGAACCGTCCACTGTTGTATTACTGTACGGAGTTCCAACTTTGATTGATGTTGCACCTATGCTGATTGAAAAATTAGAGCGGTCGCCGTTCAAAACCTCAACTTTGCCATCTTCAATGAACGCCTCAAGGCGGGCTTGCGTTGTCCAATCATCTGTATAAAGGGCTTCCGCTATCAAAAAATAGATGTTTGTGGACACAGCAAGGTTGTTCCACTCCCTTGGGTAGCTACCGCCGTATGTTCCGCTTATCCGTTCCAACCTAGGTGAGCCGCCACCGCCACCTCTCGCCAAAAATGCTTCACCCATTTATGTCACCCCCTGCAATAAATACACCGCTTCCGGCGTTGCCGTAGAACTTAAGACCAACGCGATCAAACAGACCAGCCTCGCCATTGCTGTTGAGTACAGGCACGAAGTCGCGCACCAAGGTGCCATTGTCGTAGATTTGGCAGGAGTAGAGTTTGCACGAACACGGATATAGTGCCGCTCCTGCATTGTTCGCAGCCAACAGATAGGCTGTATACGCGCAATCAAAGGTCGCGCTTGCCACGGTCACAGATTCGCCGGAAACCGAGAACACATTCTTGTTCACATCAAAAACATGCTTCGTCAGCGCCGTATCGCCCGCAAGTCCGTTAGTGGTGCCACTGCCATAACGAAAAGCAAACCGCGAATCATTATATCGCCAATACCACCAAAACTGACCTGTATCCGAGTTTCTCGCGCCAAACAACGCGGCGTGTGTGGAGGCCGAAACCGCTGTTAGTTCAGCGTCTAAAACAACCCGTGTATCTTGGTTCGGCTTGAATCCTGTGTCGATGTACTGTGTACCACTACTTTCGATATACTCCAGTTCTGTGTACCACGCTGGGATGAACGGAGCGGCATATCGGATGCCCTTGCGGAACATCAAACATTCGCCCATTACCTCACCACCTTCAGCTGGATGGTCATCGCGCTACCCGGTGCCTCACTTGCATACAGGGTGATAGATCCGTCAGCGGTGGAGATGCGGTTCACGCAGGCCCACGCCTCAAGATACGCAGCGTTGGCGTCAGCATCAGCGCCAAGCACCACATCCGCGATGGGAGTGTCCGATTCCAAGATGCCGTCCACGGATACATCCTGATAGTAGTAGGTGCCGTCGCTTCTTAACTTCCATGTGGTTGTAACGATTGCCGTATAAAGGAACGTAGTCGCCGCGCCAACAGCTTCTGCCGTCGGGGGATTGCCCTCGTGGTACACGCTATACTCGTTGCCTTCCTTCGCAAACTTCAAAGAGCCCTCGCTTGCGTTCAGCTTCAGCTCGGCAACATCGTCACCGTTGGTGTCCCGCAGGATCGTTCCGTAGTCGTCGGCGCTGTCTGCATTCTTCATCAGCTCTGTGTGGCTTGATGCCGTTGCCGCCATCTTCACTTTGGCGTAGTCACTGCTGATCTTCAGCTCTCCGGTAAGCGTACCGCCCTCAACAGGGAGTGCGCCAACCTCATAGGCATTCGGCGGATTGTCCGTGTCGTACAGCTTCGGGAAGCGATAATCCGCATCGCCGGGGCCTTTCTTCTTGATCTCCAGCTTCTGCAGCTTTGCCGACAGCGTCAGCCCCATGTAGTTGCCATCCTCGTCAATATCGTGCATCTGCAGGCCATAGTCGCCGGTGGCGTTGGCGTTCTTATACACGAGGCTGTATCCGTCACTGTCTGTCGGTTGCAGCCTCAGCGTGCCGGTCATGGTGTCGCCGCTCTTAGAGACTGCTCCCACATCCGCAGGAGTAGGCTTATTGCCCTCGTGGTAAATGTCGTATGCGCCGGTAGCAGCGCCGTTCTCCGTCACGCGCAGCCGAAGCGCTCTGTCGGCATGACAGATATTAAGCTGCGTATAGTTGCCGCTGGAAGCAAAGTCGTTGATGTTCACGCCCATATCAACATCTGCACCGGCATTCTTTTTGATCTCCGCGTAGGAGCTTCCACCGGGGACGGTGAGCTTCACCGTCGGAATCCCCTTGCTGATCGTCAGGTCACCGGTCATGGTGTCGCCGCCCTTGCTCACGGAATCGTCTTTCGCTTCCTGAACCTTCATGTCCACGTAGTCAATGCTTGCACCGCTGCCGCCGGAGATCACCTTGGTCTCGTCTCTGGCCTTCTCCGCAGCGGCCTTTGCAGCCTCAGCCGCAGCCTGGGCGGTGATGGACGCATCTCTGGCCGCCTCCGCAGCATTCGCAGCGCTCTTCGCTTCGCCAAGATAGCCGCTGGCCGTCTGCTCGCTGTCCTTCGCGTTCTCTTCGCTCTCTTTGGCTGCCTCTGCGTTCTGTGCAACTGCCGCTTCGCTCTTTGCGGCTGCCTCTGCGCTCTCCAGCGCGTTCGCACCGGCACTCAGCACCTTCTCCACCCAGCCTTCAAAGGGAGCGGGGGGCTCTTCGCTTGCCGTGCCCAGCGCACGCTCGGTAACGGTGGTGTAGGTATCAGACTTCACCAGCGTATCGCCCACGTAATACTGCAGCTCTGCGCGGCCTCTGCCAGCTACAGCAGCGTCAGCGTTGGTGATGCACCACACACCGTCCTGCGTCACATCGCAGGGATAGGGGGCTCTGTCGCCGTTTCTCTGGTGTAGCAGATGCAATACGCCGTCGCCGTAGACTCTCTTCCATTCGGAGATATTGAACACGACGCAGGTGGCCTTGTTCTCTCCACAGCGGCCCAGGAAAATCTCTTTTCCCAGGATCGCGCTTACTTCTCGCATTCGCCTTCACCTTCTTTCTTCATTTCGGTATAGACTTCTCTCAAAAGAGCCATAGCCGCAGCCATAGGCTCCACATAAACACCGGCCACAGGGATCGTCATGAGTCTCTGATACGCTGTGTCCAGCTTTCTAAGGGTTTCTGCCATGTGCAGTCACCTCCTTAAGTCGATTTCTTCCAACCGCCGTTGTAGACGTAAGGTGTTGCTTTTACCCATTGGCCGTTGTGATACACATACGGTGTGGCCGTTTTCCAACCTTGGTCGTAAACTCGCACTCCTCCGTTAGCCTCCTCCCAAACTGCATAGAATGTGTGGTTCGTGCCCGGATGCACCGTAGAGGAAGAGACGAGGTAATACCATTCGCCGCCGATATAGTCAGCCGTCCCCGTCGTGGATCTTGACCAGCCCAGGAACACATATCCATCTCGCGTCGGTGTTGCCGTTGGGAATTGCAGCAGCACGTGCTGGCTGTTTGCGGCGTAATAGATATACGTCCCATCTGCACCGCTGCCGCCGTTGGAGTTCAGCGTCACATTGACGTAGTAGTATTCCGTCTCCTTCTGCCACACAGCGTACAGCGTGTAGTAGTTGTAGCCTGTCGAAGATCCCAGCACCGCTACCGTTGCGCCCATAGGGTATGTGCCTTCTGTAGAGTCCGATGCAAACGACCATCCAAGGAAGGTATAGCCGCTTCTGGCGGGCTGCTCATAAGGAATCGGGAAGTAGATCGAGCTCGACAAGCTCTCGTTGTACTGTGTGGCCGGTGCTCCCGTACCGCCATTCGCATTGAACTGCAGGCACGCGTAATAGTAATAGTCACCTGTCCCGCCACCACCAGAGCTTCCGGAAGTGGTGACCGTCTGCGATCCCATCCATGTTGCGCCGCCTTCCGTGGCGCTGGTGTTGTAGCCTACGTTGACCACGTACTGTGTCGCTGCAGACAGGCCGTAGATCGTGTAGTTTCGTGTTGCCGTTGCGGCAATCCACGTGTTCTCCAGCTCCGTACCGCTTACCGTTCTGCAATAGACCTTGAAGTAGATGTAATCTCCCGAAGGCGTGATGGTTAGTGTGATAGAGTTCTCGCTGTAGCCCGACACATAATAGCTAGGCATACCTCACACCTCACTCCAGCAGGAAGAACACCTGTCCCGTAGAGCCGCTGCTTGGCAAAGAATATCCGTAGCTGCTCGGCATACACACGCTGCCATAGAAGTGTGTAGAGCTGAAGTTGAACTGCGCATACGCCCCGCCGGGGCTCGTGAAATTGATGTACGGGGCCGTGCTGGCCGCATATTGGATGGACAGAAACTGGAACTGTGACGCGCCGTAGTATCCGTAGATGTTAAAGCTGCCGGATGTATCGGACGCGCCTCTAGGCATGACGTTGAACACATTGCCGTAGATCGTCGGACTATAGATGCTCGTTCCGTTGATGAACGTGCCGCCGTAATACGTGCCGTTTGCGATCTGCTGTGCCGTGGCCAGTGCGCTGTTGGCCGCGCCGTTGGCTGCGTTTACCTGTCCCTGTGCGTCAGCTCCAAGGTCGCTCCAGTAGATCGCGCCGGTCAGACTCAGATTGCCCTTGCCAATGGTCACCGCTTGTCCTGCACCGTCCACCACGGAAACGCCGCTCGCGTCCATTCGCAGGTATGTAGCCTCGCCAGACTTTAGATCCCGTACCGATGCGCTCAGGCTGTTCGCCGTCTGCTCCAGCGTGGAGATAGAGCCGCTGTAACTGCTTACCGTAGACGACAGGCCGCTAACCGTGTGCTGCAGGCTTGCGATGTTGCCGCCCTGAATGGACACGGTAGACGCGAGCCCGTTGACCGTCTTTGTCAATTCAGAAACACCGGTGATAGATGATCCGCTCAGCTTCGTGTCGTCTGTATCAATGGAGACGATGTTACCGGAGTCCAGATTCATCAGCGTGTACTCAAGCTGCTCCTGAATGTAGCGGATGTGGTTCGCCATGTCCTTAATGGCCTCCGAAGGATTCGACATATCGACCTTGCGAAGAGATTGCGTAAAGATAGGCACCTACCCACCCCCTTTCTTATGAAAATAGGGGCACAAGGGTCTGGCCCTGTGCCCCTATGCCGTGTCATAGAGAAAATAACTCTGTATCGCGGTAGATATTCAGTTACATCTCAGCGGCGGGCTTCTCGCCCTTCTTCTTGATGTCAGCCATAGCGCGATAGGCGGCTACCTGCTGATTCTGCGCGTTCATCAGCGCATCGTAGAACTTGCGCTTGATCTGAACGGGAATGCCGCGCTTGATTACGCAAGTCTCGCCGTTGACGGCGCAGAAAACATCCTTCTGCTTATTGCCGGGGAGAAGAGGAGCGGTATAGTCTACCAGCTCGTCGGGGTCGTTGTCCTTGGCCTTGGTCTTGGGTTCACTCATGAGTGATTACCTCCTTTAAAATTAGGGAGTAGCAGTGGTCTCAATACGGACGATGTACTGAGGAACAAGCAGCTCGGCAACCTTGGTGGCCTTCCAACCACAGGTAGCGCGCTGGTTCAGGGGGTCAGCAGTACCGGCAGAGCCGCGCTGCTTGACGATGTGCTCCAGACCGCCGCCCTCGATCTCGGTGACACCGTAGGCATCATCAGCAAGGATCAGAGTGGCGTACACGTCAGCCTTGTTCGCACCTGCACCCTCAAACTTCTTGGCGCGGGTGGACTGGACGAAACGAACGCCGTACAGCTCACCGATCTCGCCATTGTAGATGTTGGTGGTGTCCTTGTACTCGTGGGGCTTCTTCCACTCGGGATCGTCCATCAGGTCGTACTTGCAGTTGGGATGGATGATACCAACATAGTAGCCGTTGATCTTGGGAGCGTCCTGATTCTCAAGGAAGCGGACGGCCTTCTTGATAGCGGCGACAGTCAGGTTGTGGTTGCTGTCCTTGCTGGTGTAGGCCAGAGCAGCACGGGAAGCAACCTCACCGGCGGCATACTGAACGACAGTACCGCTGTTCAGCACCTCGCGGGTGATGGTGTCCAGAGAGCGGCCAGCCTGAGAGGCGATGGCCTTAGTGCCCTGCACAAGGACGGGGTCGATGGCGGTCAGATCCAGCATGTCAGAGATGGTCACGTAGCCACCATACTGAGACACGGTGGCCTCGATGGTGCTCATGCTGAGGGAC
>JAEIGA010015956.1_pt1 | contig 11432 bp, 14 predicted proteins | sample 9270691 | NCBI WGS metagenome assembly JAEIGA01 (sample SAMN17057246, study PRJNA624740) | gut metagenome | biome: biome; isolation source: fecal sample | host: Bos grunniens | place: China: Xizang | collected 2019
CATATACTCTTTGTTTTCTTTCGATAGTTTATGAAGAGTTTCTCGTTGGCTATCGGTAATACTTGTTAAAGCTATTTCCACTTGTTTTTCATACGGTTGATAACGGTAACGCATAGCTTCCTTATATTCTTTCTGGGCATTCACCTGCCCTACGAATAGGAATAAACAGCATATTCCTACAATAATTAAAATGTTTCTTTTCATGATTTATAATATTTATTGTTAGACAATTAATTTACATTTCATAGTTTTCGAGAAAATATTCTATTACGTCCAATTGATTGAACGATACATATTGTTCCGATTGGTCGTAGCCATAAACATCTACAAACATACTTGTTATAGCCTCATTTTGTAGCTTAATTCTATTGTATCTATCCATTTTCCAACCCAGTATAAGTACCAATGCCACCGTTGCCGCCATTGATAGTGAGTATGTAACCAAGCATTTAACACTATTACGTTGAGGTGAGTCTGTTGTTATTGCAGTTTTCTCTCCTATTTGGTGCATTACATTATCTACCACATTTATAGCGTGTGGATACTTATCTTCCTTTATATATAAAAGTATATCGTTGTAGTCCTTTACCTTAGCCCTACAGCTTTCGCATACCGATAGATGCTCTGTCATATCAGCCGATAAGTTATCATCGTTTTGCCATTGTTTCAAAAATTCTTCACATTTCATAGTATTATCATTTTTCTGTCAGTATCTTTTTCAAATTCTTTTTTGCTCTAAATATAAGTGTTTCCACCTTTGACAAACTAACCTCCATCACCTCGGCCACTTCTTTGTAGCTCATATCATTGAAGCAATGGAGCGTTAGAGCCACACGTTGCTCATATTTAAGCCTATCTATGGCAACATATAGTTCCCTTGTTCTCTCGTCTTTTACCATCGTATCATCTATGGCCGGAGTGCAGAAATTGTTGTCTAGTTTATTGTCCCATTGCTCATATCGCTTATTTTTGTTCAGCGTTTTAGTTACAGTATTCAGCGTTAGCTTATATATATATGTAGTCAATTGGGCCTGAAACCTAAATCGTGTCAGCGAGAAATACAACTCTACAAACACAGTCTGCACCACCTCCTCTACATCAATTTTGTTGCCGGCAAGCTTGTAACATATATTGGTCACCAACTGCTGATAGCGTTCTACCACTTCGGCATAGCGCTCGGTATCGCCATTCAATATAGCTTGTACCAACTCCTGATCTGATATTTGTTGCTGTTCTTTCTGCATACTATTATGTACACTTTCTATAGAAAAACTTGCACCTATCGAGCAATAAAAAAGGACAAACTTACACAAGTCTGTCCTTCACCCTTATATATTAATGTTTTTGTTTTCGCTCTACATTAATTAAATGTACGGAAGTCGTATGTAATAGTACCTACTTGCAATTCGGGAGCATCTTTACTTGGAGTAAATTTAGCTTGCATTGCAGCCTCTTTTGCTTTACGACGCAATCCTTCATCTGTAGCAGTAGTACCTTTGTATCCCGGTTCGGCTTTCACCACATTACCTTCTCTATCAACCCATATACGCACCACTACCTTTCCTTGCTTATTGGAATTGTATGTAGGCTTAGGCAGTGCCGATGCCGACCTACCAGACAACGAATATCCCATACCACCTGTTCCCGGAGTACCGTCGTAACGTTTGGAATTGGGATCACCACCGGCTTTGCCTTGGTTTCCACTTCCCTGTGTTATTCCTTCGCTACCACCTTTGTCGGACTTCTTCTTATTTCCGGGAAACAAAGCATTCTTGTTTATTTCGGGTTCTTTCTTTGTATCTACCTCTTCCTGTGGTGTATCTACAGTTTCTTTTTCTTTTTTATCTAGCGATACAGACTCTTCTGTTGATTGCGACGATATATCTTCCGACAAACTATTGTCGGCCGGATTTACCTGTGGATTGCTTGGTGCATCTTGCGATACTGCTTCCATGCTGTTGCCACTACCAAAATCGGAGTCGCCAACATTTACTTCCACACCTTCTTCGGGTGGTGGAGGATTCTGCCTATAAAGTCCCATCCAGAAGCAACACCCCAACAATAGCAAACAAAACACCAAAGTAAATGCTGCGGCTATCAACGAGTTCTTTTTATTTACATCCAAAGGCAACATATATTACTTATTTTGGGCTTGTAGCTAAAATTACTTTATGTTTGGTACTATACTTGTTGTTGATGGCATTTACTGCATCAATAACGTTAACAACATATTGTACGGGGACAGTCTTGTCGGCTCGCAATACCACACAGGCATCTTGTACTTCACCTATCTCGGTTTCCAACATAGGCTCTAGCATATCAACCGATGCAGGTTGTTCGCCTACAAAGAAGTTGTAGGTATCATCGATATATACCGTTACATTTTGCTTTGCCATAGTCTTGCTTGTACTTTCGGGCAAAAGCAACTTTACGGCATTGGGACTAATAAGTGTTGATGTTATCATAAAGAATATAAGTAGCAAAAACACCAAGTCCGACATTGTCGATGAGTTAGACTCTATACTTATTTTATTCTGACTTTGTATCATATATTGATATATTTCTATTCAACACTATGTGGTTATGCCGGTTCGTTCAATAGATCCATAAATTCCATAGCTCTGGCTTCCAATAGGAATACTACCTTATTGATACGTGTTACCAAAAGATTGTACAAGAAATATCCTATAATACCTACAATAAGACCACCTACGGTTGTAACCATTGCTTCATATATACCACTCGACAATACTTGAATATCAATGTTGTTTCCGGCATTGGCCATATCAAAGAATGCCTTTACCATACCGGTAACTGTTCCCAAGAAACCCAACATAGGTCCTAAACTAGACACTGTAGCTACCAATGATATACGCTTTTCCAAATTGGCAATTTCCAACTTGCCTACATTTTCGATAGCTGTTTGTATATCCGATAGTGGGCGTCCCAATCGAGATAAACCTTTGTCTATCATACGTGCTATAGGCGAATCTATTGATTTGGATAGCGAACGAGCACCTTCTATATCCCCTTTATGGATATACTCTCGAATATTGTTCATAAACTGTGATGAATCTTCTTTCATGGCATGTTGTACGGCCAAGTATCGTTCTATTGACACATAAACGGCCAAAATTAATAATGCCAACAACACTAGCATTACCCATCCACCCTGCAAAGCAAGGTCCATTACTGGTATTTTTTCGGTTGTTACAACGTTTTCTACAGCCATTGCTGTATCATTTCCCACTTCTACCGCAGCAGATACTGCACTAATATTCAATAAAATAGATTTAAACATAGTTCATTTATTTTTTTGTAAAAGTACTCAGAAGATTGTTATATAATTAATTATATCCCAATTTTATATCAACACATCAATGTTAATTGTAGAAAAATGGGAGTAAATATTTGCAGAAATAAACCTTTAGAATAGATAAAGCGAAACAATAAGTTGCTCCGCTTTACTAGTATGAGTAGAGATTATCCACCCATTAGTTGAATTAAAATTTTTATATTTTCTATAGAAAAAGTTATGTATGTCAATTGTTTTTCGTATTTTTATAGTAAAAATTCAATTAAATACAACAATTGATGTGACATACAATTTTCTACAAAATACCGAAAAATTCTTGAGATATGCAAGTAATACTCAAAAAATTTAGTCAACGAATTTGGGAATACAACCAAAAGAGGCGTTGTTCCTAAGTTTTCAAACCTCGAAGTGATTACTCTTTCATTGAATGCTGAAGCTTGAGCATAGATAGTGAAAATTGTTTATCCGTAAGATTTTAATCATATAAGAATAAATTTCTAAATCTTATTCCAATACGACAATACAATGCTCTACGTAAGAAAACTAGTAAATTATGAAGTCTGGTTCGATAACATATTGCTAATAAAATAGACGTTAATGAAACATATTTTTGCATTGATTCCAAATCAATTTAAGTTCGTAGAAAATCAAGGGTATCAAAATGTAAGTTAGGAAAAAAGCTATGACACTGCCCTTCTTTTAGATATTGTGCTTCTCAAAACACCTACTATTATGGGTATAAACCACATGTTGTTTGCAGTCTTAGTGGTGTACTCATTCTTATGACATCACCAAAGATAATGTTAATGATGTCAATTATCTAAATGATGTAAAATATGATTTCCATGATTGCACAATAATTGGAGACAGAGGATACATCAGTAAAACTATGCATTGAATCTATTCGAAGAAGCTAAAATAGAGTTGGAAGTACCATATAGATCAAATCAGGCTGGAAACCAATATTTATACCTTATATAAAAGCTAGAAAACGTATCAAAACTGATTCCTCGCAATTCGTTAACCAATTTATGCTAATAGAAACTATACTAAACAAATAGAGGGATTTATGACCAGAATTATTAGCAATGTAAGTGCTTTCACTATTATGCAATATCTCAATTATTCATTAAGTAAAACTATCGGTTTTATTAAATATGCTCTAGACTAATTCAACCAACAGCTGACAATATATGTATGTTAGAACGTTAAACCATATATTTTGCCCATATATAATATTTACTCCTTTAGGTTGTTACCTTTTTGCTCTACTACCGAGTTAAGTTTATGTATTAATAACTATCGAGTACTTATAGTTTAAAACCTTGCTAATTACCTAAAAAAACTTTTCTATTAGTTGTATAATTTCCTCGGGGGATTGCACAGCAGTAACTATTTGGGCTTTCAGATAATATGGTTCCCTTTCGGCAAGCTGTGTTTCTATATATATCAGCAAATCTTCAATAGATATATTTCTAAAAAGAGGACGTACCTTTTTGGCATTTCTCAATCTATCGACCAAAAAGTTTGCAGGTTTTCTTATGTATATACTTATCCCGTTGTGGTTGATATAGTCCATATTGTCAAAAAAACATGGTGTTCCACCACCGGTAGCTATTACAGTATTTTCCATTTCGGAGGTGGAATGCAATAATTTTTGCTCATTTATACGGAAAGCATATTCGCCATACTTTTCAAAAAAATCCGATATCGTTGTATGATACATTTCCTCGAAAAGTAAATCCAAATCCACAAAGGTGTAGCCCAACTTTTTTGCTACTTTTTTACCCAAGGTGGTTTTTCCACACGATGGATAGCCTATAAGATATACTTTCATACAAGTACTAGAATGCTAAAACCTTAACTGCAACGATATTCCCGATGCCAACCCTACCCCTATCGGCAAAGACTGCACTGCCGGAGAAATCTGTAATGATAAGTCGTCGTTGATTTGAAAATCAAATAAATGTCCATAACAATAGGCATCAATAAGATTGAGGGCATATAGTGCTACTCCTGCTATTATGGATAACTGGAAGTTTTTTTCGTATGCCTGATATAGGTTATATATATTTTGGTCGGGATAATTGGCATATTCAGGAAGCAAATCGGCTGTATTCCCATTATTTCTATTGAGATATTCTGTCTTAAACTTCTGTGCATTATGGTAATTATCCACTCCTATATAAGTTATCACAGCTGCCCCTCCGTATATTATTCCAATCTTCCACGCTTGGCGGTTATATACCTGCCCCCACCCTGGAATTATAGCACTTTTCCATAAAGCAGTATTCGGACTATGAGGTTTAGTGGTAATAGTGTCGGCAATATATTGGCAATTAGCCTTCAACGGCAATATTATCAAAGCTATAAGCAGAAAAAGAGCAAGGGCAAATCCCCCTACTCTTTTCTTGAACATTTTATTTATCAATTCCTTTACCACAGGAAAACCTATTTCTTTATTAATGATATTATCCGTTGGAAATCGCTATCGCTATTAAAGGTAATAGTGATAGTACCTTTACCTTTACGACTTCTCTTTATTTCCACTTCAGACTGTATATAATCATGCAGTTCCTTTTTGGTATCTTGATGTAATTGTGGCAAATCACTCTTTGACTTAGCAACAGCCTTCTTAGGCTCAACAATAGTTTTAACCATTGTTTCTACCTGTCTTACCGACAAATCTTTTTGTATAATCTCGTGCAATATCATCAGTTGCGTATCAGCATCTTCGATATTTATTATAGCACGAGCATGAGCCATACTTATCCTATTGGCCGATAATGCCACTTGCACTTCGGCAGGCAACTTAAGCAAGCGCAGGTAGTTTGTAACTGTCGATCTGTTCTTTCCTACCTTTTCACTTAACTGTTCTTGAGTAAGATTGCACTCTTCAATAAGGGCATTATATGATAGTGCTATTTCAAGTGCATTAAGATTTTCGCGTTGAATATTTTCAACCAAAGCCATCTCCATCACTTGTGCATCTGTAGCTACGCGTATGTAGGCCGGTATTTCTGCAAGTCCAGCCATCTTCGATGCTCTAAACCTACGCTCGCCGGCAATAAGTTGATATCTATTGTCCGACATCTTACGCACAGTTATAGGTGCTATCACCCCTTGTTGTTTTATAGATTGTGACAATTCTTCTAGTGCCTGTTCATCAAATTCCTTACGAGGCTGATATGGATTTGTATCTATCAGTTCCAAAGATATATTAGCAATTCCTGCTGTTACCAATGACGTATTTTCGTCATCGATATTGGAATGATTTGCCATAGCGTTTATCATATTAGCTATGTCGGCATCAGGCAATATCGTTCCCAATCCTCTTCCCATTGCTTTTGGTTTCTTTGCCATATCCTTTTCCTGCTTATTTAGTTTTGTTTCTTTCTAAAATTTCTTGAGCCAAATTCAAATAATTGGTAGCTCCTACACACGAAGCATCGTACATTATTATAGATTCGCCATGGCTAGGTGCTTCACTAAGTTTTGTATTTCGGTATATCAACGTTTCGAACACCATCGATTTGAAATGTGTTCTCACATCTTCCACCACTTGCTTTGCTAACCTTAGGCGAGCATCATACATTGTTATCAATATACCTTCTATACTAAGATTGGTATTCAATCTAGTCTGTACTATTCGTATAGTATTAAGTAGTTTTCCCAATCCTTCCAAAGCGAAATACTCACTTTGCACAGGTATAATCACAGAATCAGAAGCTGTGAGAGCATTTACTGTTATAAGTCCTAGTGATGGTGAACAATCTATAATGATAAAATCATACTCATCTTTGATGGGTTGTAAAGCATTTTTGATATACATTTCACGCTTTGGCTTGTCAACTAATTCTATTTCGGCACCTACCAAGTCAATACGTGTGGGCAAAAGATATAAATTCGGAGTTGTTGTTTCTACTATACAATCCTTGGCAGAAACTTGCTGAACAAAACACTCGTATGCACTATTATCCACCTCTTCACTTACTACACCTAGTCCCGAAGTTGCATTTGCCTGAGGGTCGGCATCTACCAACAGAACCTTGTGTTCCATAACAGCCAATGCTGCACTGAGATTCATTGCAGTAGTTGTTTTTCCCACTCCTCCTTTTTGATTAGCTATCGAAATTATCTTTCCCATATATCATCAGTGTTTTATTATATCGAATTTATTTTTTCATCTATATTAGAATCTTCATCACCAAGCAAATCGGTATCCGAACTTATTGGAATATCATCTGTTTCGACCAAAGGTTGAATATCCTTAAGAGCATTCAAAAACTTTTCGTAGTCTTCTTTATATATAAATAATTTACTTTTCTCGTAAGCAAACTTACCATCATCATTGAGAAATACCCTTCTGCTTTCAGTTATCACAAGATATTTCTCCCCTTTTTTTGTCTCTTCTACATCAAAAAAATATGTCCTTTTTCCTGCCTTAATTACCTGAGTATATACCTTTTCTTTGTGTCTATTACCGTTGTATTCCATATTTGTTTTTTGTACATTTGAATTGGCAAAAGTAAGAAAAAAAAATGAATTAGCGACCAATTAGTTATCAACAATATGTTTTAAGAGCAGTATCGTTTAGATGCGTTTGTTTGTCATTATCTTCAATATCATATCATCAGCATCATTCATTCCATCATGCCCCAATTTTCCAAGATTGGCAATAGATAAATCTACAGATGGCTCGGCTATACCATCGGTGGCATCTACTACTTTGTTATTTATAGCCAACTCGCTAGATACAAATGCCGAATACAATCCAGTTGTTATCTTAAGTGCACAACTTGGTTTTGCGCCATCACAAACCATTCCTGCTATTGTATTAATCAGGTTTTTGATTGCATATGATATTTGTTCGAGGTTTCCACCTTGCAGATATGTCAATCCGGCTGCCACTCCTATCGATGCATTTACGATACCACATAATGCCGACAAACGACCTATACCTTGTTTTACGTATATCGAAGTAAGGTGGCTAAGAATCAAAGCTCGTGTTATTTTCTCTTCGGGTAGTTTTTTCTGCGTACCATACTCGTATATTGGCAATGTACAAGTTATTCCTTGGTTTCCACTGCCTGAGTTGCTGTATATTGGTTTGGTACAACCGTCCATACGGGCATCTGATGCCGCCACTGTACGTGCTATTGTATTATGCACTACATCATCGCCGGCTATTTCCAACAATATTTTTCCGGTACAAAGGCCATAACCTTTGGCTCCTTCGCGGGCAGCTTCGGTATTATAGCGTACTGTTTCGCGGATAAACTCTAGTTCTTCGATAGGTGTATTTATAGCAAAATTATACACCTTTTCCATTGTAAGATGGACAGTATTTTGAGTGGTTAATTGTGCAACCTCTAAAGGTTTATCCAACAATATATCATTATTTTTCTCTATGCGAATAAAGTTTGTATGCTGTCCTGCTATGGTAGCCAATGCTTTGTTGCTAGCCGAATAACAGATACATTCCACATAGAGTTTTTCTGTTGTTTCCTTTATATTTATTGATACTTTATCCTTATTGGCTTCCAACCATTGTTTCGATTTTTCTACCTCTTGTGCTGGAATATCCAATACTTCGAGTGCACGAGATGAGTTACCGGCCACAATACCCATTGCAATAGCTATAGGCAGGCCTATCATACCTGTTCCGGGAATACCCACACCCATTGCATTCTTGAATATATTTTTACTCAAATTGACCTCTACTTTATCGGGCATTGTTCCCAAAGTTTCTCTTGACTTTGTTACGGCCAACGCTACTGCCACAGGTTCGGTACAACCCATTGCCAAAACCACTTCTCTGTTAATAAGCGATTTTATTTCTTGTGTTTCTGTCATCTCGTTCAATATATTGTTCATTAATTTTCATTACAAACAATAGCGACACAAGAGTATTTCTTTCATTCTCGGTGCCGCTATTGCGAAATATAATGTATTATTGCTTGTATTATTTAGCAAACAATTTTGTCCATTCAAATTTTCTACGATTTTTCCAATCGTTCTTGTGGTAAATATAACTTGCTATCAAAGGTACAACAGTTGTAGCTTCGGCATATACCATTTGTTCGAACACGGTATCAACCTTACCCCACGAAGAAGCTTCTTTCAATGTAGAGCTAGAACAAGCTCCATCACGAACATCGGCTACTGTTATTTGAATAGCATATTTATGCATTTCTATATCTTCGTGTCCCAATACTTCGGCACATACCACTGTGTCTTGAGCAAAGTTTTTGGGAGTACCACCACCTACCATAAATAATCCTGTAGCAGGAGCAGCAATCTTGATTTGTGTAAGTTCATAGAAATCGCGAACAGAGTCGATAGACATATGTTTGTCAGGATTTTCTACTTGGTGCATTACTAGTCCGAAACCGGCACTGGAATCAGTAAAAGCAGGACAGAATATAGGAACATTATGTTCATAGCATGCTTGTACCAATGAATCTTTTTTCTTGGCATTACCGTTGGCTAACCATTTACCCATTTCGTAGATAAACTCACGCGAAGAGTATGGACGTGGCTCCAAACTGTTGGCTATTTCTTTTATCGAACGATCGCAGAATTGCAATTCTTCTTCGTCGATAAATGTGTCATATATTCTATCTACATAGTTTGCTCTCAAAAATTTATCATCGATAAAAGGAGTTCCTTTGTAGTGTTTAAATCCCAATGCTTCAAAGAAATCCATATCAACTATGGAGGCGCCTGTTGAAACAATACAATCTACCATATTGTTCTTTACCATGTCAACATACACTTGCATACATCCTGCTGCAGATGTACTACCTGCCAATGTCAAAATAATGGAGCAATCTTTGTCATTTACCATTCTGTCATAAATATCGGCTGCTGTAGCTGTATCACGCGATGTAAACGACATTCCTCTCATAGAGTTGATAATTTCTGTTGCATCAACTTTCTTTATATCGAAATGTTGAATTTCTTCTTTTAGTAAATCTTTCTTTTCCATTGAATTGATAATATTTCTGAATATTCTTTTATTTTGCAAATATACGATTTTTTTTTGAATAAATGTAGGTATATCTACCTATTTATCTCAATAAAAAAATCTCTTAATTTTAAAATGATGTTATTATTGTGGCAAAATCTTCGGCTTTCAACGATGCTCCACCTATTAATCCTCCATCAACATCAGGGTTGGCAAATAGTTCTTTTGCATTCTTTGCATTACAACTTCCACCATATAGTATTGATGCATTTTCGGCCACTTCGGCACCATATTTTTCTACTATAAGCGAGCGTATAAAAGCGTGCATTTCTTGTGCTTGTTGCGGAGTAGCTGTCTTGCCTGTACCTATAGCCCATACAGGTTCGTATGCTATTATTATTTTTCCAAATTCTTCGGCACTCAAATCAAACAATGATTCGGTTATCTGTTGCTTTACTACTTCATATTGTTTATCGGCTTCACGCTCGGGTAGCAGTTCACCACAACATACTATAGGGCGTATTTTGTTTGCCAACAATTGTTTTACTTTATTTGCTACCACAGCATTGGTTTCACCATGATATGCACGGCGTTCTGAATGTCCTACAATACAATAGTCCAATCCTATAGATTCCAACATTGATGCTGATACTTCGCCTGTATATGCACCCGACTCGTGTTCACTTACATCTTGTGCTCCCACTGCAAAATACGACTCTTGCGACATATCTGTACAAAGTTCCAAATATGGAAATGGTAGACAGAGTATTACGTCTGCCTTCAATTCTTCTATCTCTTCCAAACGATCCATCAAATCGTTGATAAGTTCATTCGCCTCCTCGAAGCGTTTGTTCATCTTCCAGTTTCCTGCTACTATATTTTTTCTCATATCTTATTATATTATATTCACATCAAGCTGTATTACAACGGAAAAAGCAGAAATCATTATTATTATTCACTACTATTTCCTTTTGCAAAATTACGCCTTTTTTCCAAATAAAAAAACACTTAGGGTAATTATCTTTTTTATTTCCTAAAATAGAAATAAAAAAAACATATCACCTAATAGAATAAATTTACATCGAGAGAGAAATTTATCCACATCACGTAGTAGTTACATTGACATCAGGAGGAAATTTTATCTAC
>JAEIGA010015957.1_pt1 | contig 11432 bp, 9 predicted proteins | sample 9270691 | NCBI WGS metagenome assembly JAEIGA01 (sample SAMN17057246, study PRJNA624740) | gut metagenome | biome: biome; isolation source: fecal sample | host: Bos grunniens | place: China: Xizang | collected 2019
GAATATTTTTTGTTTTTGTGAGAGAATTTTGCATAAACATATTTTATGGTTGTTTTTTTTTTTTATCTGTGGTTTTGTAGAGCTGTTATAACATTCGATACTTCTTTTTTTGTTTTATACGACAGTTGACAGCGTCACGGTATTTTATAAAAAAAAATTTGGTATCGCAAATTAAAGGAAAAGAAAATGATTAAAACTTTTGATATTTCTTGGAAAACCTATTTGCTTCCTACTATCCATAGTGAAGGATGGCGTTTTGTAGGAATCTTTGCGGCAATAACAGCGTTATTGGCAATGATTTGGGAGCCATTAGGTTGGATCGGTTTAATATTAACCGTTTGGTGCTATTATTTCTTTAGAGATCCTCAAAGGGTTACTCCCGAAATTAAAGATGTGGTTGTTTCTCCGGCTGATGGTACTGTGCAAATGATTGCTAAGGTTGAGGCTCCTGAAGAACTTAATATGGGTAAGAAAAAATTTACTCGCGTAAGTATTTTTATGAGCGTTTTCAATGTTCATGTTAACAGAGCTCCGGCAACCGGTCGTATTACCAATGCCGTTTATGTTCCGGGCAAATTCCTTAACGCTACTTTGGATAAGGCCAGCAAGGATAATGAGCGTCAATTGTTGGCGATGAAAACTGCTTCAGGTAAAGAAATTTGTTTTGTACAAATTGCCGGTCTTATTGCTCGTCGTATTGTTTGTGATGCTCAAATCGGTCAAGATTATAAAGTGGGCGAACGCTTTGGTATGATCCGTTTCGGTTCGCGCTTGGATGTATATCTTCCGGAAGGTGTTGAACCTCAGGTTGTTCTTGGTCAAACAATGGTAGCAGGTGAGACTGTTATTGCTAATTTGACTTCTGATGCCAAAGCTATGGACGGAGTGATGCGATAATGCAAAGAATTAACAAACAATTGCAAATATCAAGAGAAAAACTTACCAGTATTTCTTTTAGAAAAATTGCTCCAAATATTGTTACAATGTTGGCTTTGTGCGCAGGTGTAACATCTATTCGTTATTCAATCTCGGCTGAATGGATGAAGGCTGTACTTTGTATTTTTGCTGCGGCTTTCTTTGACGGACTTGATGGTCGCGTGGCCAGAATGCTTAAAGGTTCTACAAAATTCGGTGCTGAATTAGACTCTTTGTCTGATTTTGTCAGTTTTGGTGTTGCTCCGGCGATTTTGTTGTTCCAATGGTCATTGTTTGATTTGCCGAAATTCGGTTGGTTTTTCTGCCTGTTGATGTCTATCGGAATGGCTATGCGTTTGGCCAGATTTAATACAATGCTTGATGAAGAACCGCAACCGGAATATTGGCAACATTTCTTTGTCGGTGTGCCGGCTCCGGCCGCTGCAGCAATTGCCATTATGCCGGTTATGATTTCTTTTGATTTTCCGGAAATTAACTACATAATTAAATCTCACGCTTTTTGTGCAACTTTGTTGTGTGTCGTATCATTTTTGATGGTTAGCCGTATTCCGACATTTTCAACAAAAAAACTTAAAGTTCCGACTTATTTGGTGTTGCCGATAATGTTGTGTGTGGTATTGTTTGCATCATTTATTATTTCGCAACCTTGGTTAACATTAGGGATAATGACATTGGCTTATATATTGTCGATACCTGTCGGTATTTGGGTCTTTTTGAAAGAAAAGAAAAAATTTGAAGCCAAATAATGAAAAAGCCCTTGATGAAGAATCAGGGGTTTTGTTTTATGATTTTATATAAATTTCTTCAAGTTGCTTTATCTTATCTCGGTACATAATGGCGGTTTCAAAATCCAAATCAGAAGCGGCTTGTTGCATAAGCTTGTTATATTCACGCAATTTTTTATCAATGTTTTTAATTTCGTCGGTTGAGACTTTGTTAGTTGTATCATCGGAAGCTTCTTGCATGGAATCTGATATTTTTTTCTTAATTGTCTGTGGAGTAATGCCGTTTTTGATATTGTATTCGATTTGCTTTTTGCGGCGGCGTTCGGTTTCGTCTAAGGCTGTTTGAATTGAGCCGGTTATTTTGTCGGCATATAAAATGACCTTGCCGTCAACATTGCGGGCGGCACGGCCGATGGTTTGTATCAGTGAACGGGTAGAACGCAAAAATCCTTCTTTGTCGGCATCTAAGATTGCTACCAGTGAGCATTCGGGAATATCCAAACCTTCGCGAAGCAAGTTAATTCCGACCAAAACATCAAATGTGCCAAGTCGCAAATCGCGGATAATTTCAATGCGTTCCAAAGTGTCGATATCAGAATGCAAATAGCGAACTTTTATGCCGTTTTCGTTTAGGTATTCGGTTAAGTCTTCGGCCATTTTTTTGGTTAGGGTTGTGACCAAAACACGCTGTTTTTTTGCAATTACTTTTTGGCATTCGGACATTAGGTCGTCAATCTGATTTTCGACCGGACGAACAATGCAAAGCGGGTCGGTAAGACCGGTCGGGCGGATGATTTGCTCGGCAAAAACTCCTTGACTTTGTTCCAACTCCCAATCTCCCGGAGTGGCCGAAACATAAATTGTTTGCCGGCGCATGGCATTCCATTCGTCAAATTTTAGCGGACGATTATCTAAACATGACGGCAATCTGAAACCATATTGAGCAAGGGTTGATTTGCGATTGAAATCGCCGCGATACATTCCGCCTATTTGCGGAACGGAAACATGGCTTTCATCAATAAACAAAATGGTGTCTTGGGGCAAATATTCGAATAATGTCGGAGGCGGAGCTCCGGCAGGACGGCCGGTTAAATAACGAGAATAGTTTTCAATTCCTTTGCAGTGTCCGGTGGTTTCCAGCATTTCTAAGTCAAAACGAGTGCGTTGTTCAATACGCTGTGCTTCCAGCAATTTGTTTTGTGCGCTATATTCCTCAATTCGCTCTTTCAGTTCTTTTCTGATATTGACAATGGCTTGTGAAATTGCCGGTCGTGGTGTCACATAGTGGTTGGCAGGATAGATAATCACATCTTGCAACGAAGCAGTTTTTTTGCCGGTAAGCGAGTCAAATTCATCGATTTTTTCTATTTCATCGCCAAAAAATGAAATGCGCCAGCCTCTGTCTTCGTAGTGAGCCGGGAAAATATCTAAAGTGTCGCCTCTGACTCTAAATGTTGAGCGAACGAAGTTTTGTTGATTGCGTTCGTATTGCAACTCGGTTAGGCGAGCGTAGATTTCACGAGGCGGAATTTCGTCACCTACTTTTAGCGGTAAAGTCATTGATGAATATGATTCAACATCGCCAAGTCCGTAAATGCAAGATACTGAAGCCACGATAATTACATCTCGATGTTCTAACAATGAACGAGTTGCAGAGTTGCGCATACGGTCAATTTGTTCATTTATGGCCGAATCTTTTTCGATATAGGTATCGGTTTTGGGAACATAGGCTTCCGGTTGGAAATAGTCGTAATAGGATACAAAATATTCAACATGATTTTCGGGAAAAAATTCTTTCATTTCGGAATATAGCTGGGCGGCCAAGGTTTTGTTTGGTGCCATAATCAAGGCCGGTCTGGAACTTTGTTCAATAATTTTGGCCATGGTATAGGTTTTGCCGGAACCGGTAACTCCGAGCAAAACTTGGTCGGACAAACCGTCTTTTAGGCCTTTTAACAATTCTGAAATGGCCTGAGGCTGATCGCCGGCAGGTTCAAATGGTGAGTTGAGCTTAAAAATGCTATTCATTTATTCGCCATTTTCGGTTTGTTCTTGAGTCGGTTCTTTGACAGGTTCGTGCTCAAGTGTTTGAGTGTAGAAGCGAGCAAAATTATTAAAACTATTGATTTCTGATATAACTGTTTTAATTGATCCTATATCAATTTTATCTTCTTCTAGGTGGCTGGTCAAAACATTGAATGCACTTTGATGTGCAGTTCCTTTGAAATATGGTTCAAATTTATTTCTCAGACGAATTAAAACAGTTTCCTTTCCGGCTTGTTTTAATGTTGTTGCCCAATCTAAGATATAATTTATTTGTTCGGTTGATAATTCTTTGCCGGCAACAGGTTCTTCTATTAACAGTTTTATGATGTTTGAAGCGCTATCCCAGTCTTGTGAGTTCCAATATATTTCAAATTTGCGAAGCAGAGCGTTTTTGCTATAATCTTCGTCTATCAGAGCTAAGGCTTCTTCTGCTTTGCCCATATCTGATAAGGCGCGAGAAGCAATAATATTTCGTTGTGATTTGACCGCGTCAGGAATATCGGAAAAATTGGTGGCTTGAATAGATTCTAAAGCCATTGTCGGTTTGCCTTCAAACAAATATATAATAGCCAAGCGAGCACCGATTTTGGCCTGAGCTTCGTGAGAAATATCAGGCTTATACAGTAATGATAACAAGAGTTCTTGAGCACGTGGCAACAGATCTACGGCGACAAGTCGGTCTGCCAATTTTTGAATTATGAGATAATGATTTTTGCTTAAAGGTGCCAACCACTTAAAGTCTTGATACAAAGCAAGTGCTTTTATCGGGGACAGTACTGAGTCTGCGTGATTGCCGATAAACACATCTTCAAAGATTTTGACCATTCTTTTGGCAACAGATTTCTTTTCATCGTCTTTGACCAAAAATCCTTCATCGTTCATAACTCGTAAAGTGTTGTAATAGTCATTGTTTTTCAGATATAGCTTAGCTAATTGATTCAGTACTTTTATCTTAAAATCGCGTTCACCCCATGAAAAACGCAATTTCTCGAGTTCGGCAATAGCGTTATCAAGGGTTATAAAGTTTAAGATTTCCGCTAGGGTTATATAGCGCAAACGACCATATGCCGAGAACATTGCAGAATCGGAATCAACCAATTTTTTATATTGTTGTATGGCGTTACGCATATAGCCTTGCATTTCGAGTTTTTGTGCGCTTAGGTAGGTAATCTGCGGTTCCAGATTTTTGAGACGTTCTTTTACCGAGTTTAATATATCAATAAAGTTCTGCGAAGTAAGGTCATCGCCGGTGGCAATAGCATTTTTTGCAGCGATAATGGATATTTCATCTTTAATAGCCTGCGGATAATCTTTCATTACCGAAACATGAGCAAAGATTACAGCATTGTTTTCTTCGTTATATTCTTTGGCAGATTTTGCAATTGTACGCCAAAAAACTCCTTCATCGGTCAAAGGAATGTTGCCGTAAGAAAAATCTTCAATTGCTTTGTCATAGCGCCTTGCCAAAAAGTTAGCAATACCGGAGAGGGCGTAAAAGTGGTCATTTTGCGCTTCGGGAAGTTTTGCTTTGCGCATTTGGTTTAAGATGAACAAAGCGTCAGTACCAAGTCCGTTATGAATGTAGTATTGAGCCAGTTTTACACGAAGTGTATTTTTTTCGGAAGGCGGAGCTGCAATAATTTGTTTTTTATATCTGTTTGTTACTTCATCCAAAGATAATTTAGCCATTTCTTGAGGAATTTGTAGGTCAAAAATATTGTTTGAGGTTATTGCTAAACTGGCTAAATTTTGTTGGTTTCTTTTTAGCTCTTTTAAGTTATTTGATATGTTTAGGCTTCGTCCGATGGCTTTGACGGTAATACCGGAGTTTCCTCGGTTCATGACAATATCAGCGGTGTTTAATACAAAAGCCATACCTTGAGATGATTGCAACATATCAAAATCGGCAAAACGATAGGCATGGTCAGATCCTTGTCCGAGTTTTGATGTTGTGGCAACGGTTATAACATCGCCGATTTCCGGATCCATAAATGACAAAATATTGCCGGTTGAAGGAGTTGGTATAAACAGATAAGAATTTTTCAAACTGTCAAATTGTGTAAAAATGGTGTAGTTGTTGATTTTAAAGTTTGGAGATCTGCCGGTGTATAAATCCAAAATCCAAAGCAAACCTTCTTTGCGAAGAGAGTGTTTGACATTTGGCATAGGCTCGATAACAACGATAGAACCTCCCGGGTGCGGTAGAGCGTAAATTTCTTTGGCCATATGTTTGGCTTCGGACTTTAGAACGCTGATATCGAATTTGTTTTGGTGGTCAAAAACAATCCAAATTTTTCCGTTGCGGGTGAAAGTTGCCATATTAACAGGTGTGTTCCAAACAAAACGAAGGCTTACAATATCATCTTTTTTTGCAATATTTTGAATTTCTTCATCATCAATATCAAAGGTAATAAAGTTTTGATTTTGGTCTTCGGATACAACTTTGGTATCAAAGGAAAGGACCGATTTGTCTTCTTCAGCCACTTCTTGTGACATAGCAGGCAAAACGCCGGACATTAAAATTCCGGCTGTCAAAAAGATTGAAAATATAAATTTTGCCTTTGTCAATTTTTCTAGTCTTTATTTTGTTTGTTAAAGTTGTTACCTATCAAAACTGCTGTAATCTCTTGAGCTCGTTCTGAGTTCATTTGGGAAAGTATGGTTGATGTGGTCGATGGTTTCATTCCTTTTAGGAGGGCAACCGTAATTTCTAAGTCCAAAGTATTGAATATGCGAGCGGCATCTTTGGGTTTCATAGCAGTATAAAGTTTGACCAACGAATCAATGTTTTCTTTTTCTTTTTTGTTATATTTGTTGGTCAGTTCGGTCAAACGCTCTTCATATTTTTTGAGTTGAGCAATTTTTTTATCAATTTCATCTTCAGCGACCTTTAATTGAAGCGCGCGTTTGTCAATTTCTTTGGCTCTGGCGTCGAGAGCTTCGCGTCTTTCGGCTAATTCTTGCAAAATCATAATTTCCGAATTAGTGAAAGTAGGAGAAGCAGAATCTTTGTTACCTATGGCTTTTGATGAATTTTCCAAAGCATCGGTAAGATCTTCGGTGTCTTTTGTTTGTTTGTCTTTTGCTTGGGCTGTGGCAATAGTAATTTTTTTGGCCGATATTTGACGATAATGGTCATAAACATTGTTAACCTTGATGCCCAAAGACAAGACGGAAACAAATATAAATATCGGAATAAGACGCAAATTTATTTTTTTATTTAACATATTCTTTCTCTTATTTTATGGCGCGCAGTGCTTTTAGAAGCTCAAGTTCTGCGGCGGCACGATCGTTTACATTATCGTTGTTTGTCGGAGTTGATTGGTTTGATGATTGGTGTTCGATGTTGCGTGACGAACTGATAACATTTTCTAATCTGTCAGCAAGGCTGTCAGCGCGTTCGTTGATAAACAACAAGTCATTTTTCAGTTCTTTGGCGTTGTCGACAACTTCTTTTAGGCCTTCTGATGAATGCTCGGTTACCGATTTGAGTTTCGGTATGGAGTTTTCAGCTTTGAATGTGGCTTCGTTTAGGGCCGAAACTAACTGAGCCAAACTTTTTTGGTTTTGGCGAAGAGCGTTTAAACTTTTGTTGAGGCTGTATGCATAAATAATTGTCGGAATAAGCAAGGCTATAATGACAATATCGGTAATCATTTCTAAGCTGTTCATTTCTTTTCAGCCTTTCCGTTAATTTTTACAACAACATTATCTTCTTTGCGTCCCATAACACCATTGAATAATGCTACATCGCCGCACATGAGAGAAATATCTTCATCGGGGGCAATTTCCAAGGGGAAGAAAGATCCTTTTTTCCAAGAAGAGACATCGCTGAGCAAGGCTTTGGTTTCTTTAATTACGGCTTTTATTTCGATATCGGTTTCCCAAAGTTGCGACATTAGGTGATTTTCCCATATGGTATCACGGCCGAATCTTTCGCCCATAAACATTTGAACAAGCAAGTCGCGTATCGGTTCTAATGTGGCATATGGTAACATAAGGTCAATTTTTCCGCCGCGGTCTTCCATATCAATACGAAGATGTGCAACGATAACGGCGTTTGACATATGAGTAATTGTAGCAAAACGCGGGTTGGTTTCGAGTCTGTCAAAAACGAATCCTACTGAAGTAATGGGATCAAAGGCTGTTGACAAATCGCCCAAGATAAGCTGAATAATTTCTTTGATGATATTTAATTCAATCGGGGTATAGGGGCGGCCTTCAATACGCATAGCCGCTGTTCCATGGCGTCCGCCCAACAAAACATCGACCATAGAGTAGATAAGAGAAGAATCTAAGGTCATCAGGCCGTAGTTGTCCCATTCTTCTGTTTTGAAAATATTGAGCAGAGTCGGAAGAGTAAGAGAATCGATATATTCACCAAAGCGCATAGATTCAATAGAATCAAGCGAAACTTCGACATTGTCTTGGGTGTAGTTTCTTAAAGAAGTAGCCATAAGACGAATCAGTCGGTCAAAAACAATTTCGAGCATCGGAAGGCGCTCGTAAGATACCATATTGTTACTCAAAATAGCTTGAAGACCGTTTTTTTGCTGGATGTCGTCATTGGAAGAATAACCATATCCTAACAGAGCGTCAATTTCCTCTTGATTTAACACTCTATAATCTTGTGTTTCGTTTGTTTTGTCGTTGTTTTCAGCCACTTTAAATTGTCCTTTTTTATCTCTCTAATTCAAAAACGCTAAAATTAAGGTTTTTAATTTTAACAGGTGCTGCCACCAAGTTAAATCGATAAAGCAATTCTTCTTTAAGCCAGTATAATCCGGTAGATCCTTCTATCTCTTCAATATATAATTCTACGGTATGATTCAAGACGGCATTGGTAAGACGCGAGCTCATTGCTTGAACAACCATAATATCATCGACGCTGGAAAGTTCGATGTTAATTTTCATTCTGAGTTTGTGGTTACGATCTTTGCCTTTGACTTCGACTCTGACTTCGGGCAGGTCATAAAAAACGGTTGCATCTTCGTTAGAGTCTTTGTTGTATTGGACAACATTGAAGTCAACACCGTTAGAATCGATGTTGTTGTTAAAAGCAAAATAAAGTCCGACCGACAGCCCTATAACCACAACAATAGGAAGCAATAAAATCATAAGTTTTTTGCGTTTTGTCTGTGAGTTATCGGTAAGTACCTCAAGGTCATCTATATCATCATCTATCATAAAACATAAACCACAATCAATATGAGTTAGCATATATATATTCTCTGACATTTTAGCCTATTATTTTTATAAATAAATGCAAATTTGACAGTTATTAAATGTTTTAATTAAAAAAGTGCAAAAAAATAAATCGCGGTTGTTGTTTTTTTATAATTGTTATGCCTTGAGTGAATAAGAAATGTCATTCCTCGCTCGGCGCATTGGCATAAAAAAATATGTCATGCCTTGAGCGGAACTTTAGTGTAGCGAGACTGGGTATCTTCAAATTAGTTTAAAACAAGGAAGATCCCTAGACGATTGCTTGACGCAATCGAGGGATGACTTTGTTGTTGTTTTATGTCATGCCCTAAACGGAGCGTTAGCGAAGTGCGGTCAGGCATCTTCAAATTTTTTTATATTATTTGTAATTTTTTTTATAAAAATGCAGAAAAATACAAAAATTTAACATTATTGAAATAAATTTTGTGCTATAATGTTACATAAGGTGTGTAATTTGGAGCAGTAAAAATGTATTTTTGGCTTGTTTTATCAACATTTATGGCGTTTTTAGCCGGATATGCTTTGCCCTTGCGTTCGGACACCGGCAATCAGCTTGATGTGTCGATTGCAAAGGCGCATGTGATGAAAATGGTCATAAATCATAAAATAGCGCTAAAGGATTTGCGTTTTAAGAAGGCTCCGTATGCCTGCAAAATAGATCCCGTTCCGGAAGGCGGTTGCCCTAAGGAAGCCAGTGTAACTTTTACCGCTGGACCTGTGGATTACGACGGTATATCGGCGAATGCTAAGACCGAAGAATTTAATATTGATAAAGATAATTATGAGTCCTTTGTTTTTTGTTTGAATGATGGCGGCACAGAAATCCTTGATGATGGCTCTGATTGTAATGATAGCGCAACTGTTAGTCGAAAGAGATATTTGGTAACCTATGGCGATTTGGATGAAAAATGGTTGGCTTTGCGAAAGGAAGCTGTTGCAGGAGCAGGCGGTGATGATGAGATAAGTGCCGAATATGTTCCGAAGGATGATGTTATGAAAGCTTTGGGCGAACATTTTAAGGACGACACCATGATAGGTTATATTTTTGTAGATGGTGATGGCATACATCTTATAAATTCTATGGGGTTAAAGATTTTTACATTCGGCGAAAATATGTATGCAAAAATGACAGGTGTCGGTTGTAATGAAAACTATAACGGTTCATGTATTGCCTATGTAAGTGCATTGTAAGGTTGGTGTTATATGAGAAATATTAAATTAAGAAGAACATTGCAAAAAGGTAGTTTGATGATTGAAGCCTTGGCGTTGCTGGGCCTGATATCTATGGTTACACCGGTAATGTATAAAAAAGCGGCAGAACGAACTACCGAACTGCAGGATATCAATTTGGCAACCCAAATGCGTACTCTTAATGGAGCTTTGGATGAGTATGTTCGCAATAATATTTCGACTTTGAAAGCTAATCCAGACACGACAGCGGGAACTGGATTAGAGGTTCCTTCTGCAGAGGTTTTAAGCTTTTTGCCGGAAGGTTTTAATATTGACGGTATGAAATATTTTGATAAAAACAAAATGAAATTTAAGGTCAAGCAAAAAGTCGTTACTGTTGGCGGAGTTAATCATTCAACATTTACAACGGCGGTTATTGCACCGTCACTTACCCCGGTGAGCCGTACTCGAGCCGCAAAAATTGCTTCGATGATAGGTGTAAACGGTGGTATTTATGATACAAAGGCTGCTGCAGGTGGCAATAATATTATCGGTACACAAGGTGCTTGGGGCGCAAAATTGAGTGATTGGCATACTTTAGGTGCTGATGAAACACTTCACGAAGGTACACTGATGACAATATCATCAGAAGCCATTACCGGAAGTGCACCGGTTGACTCGTCTAAGGTTTTGTATCGAGTTTTTGATGATGATCCGCTAAAAAATACGATGCAAACTAATTTGAAAATGGGTAGCAATGCAGATATTGAAATGGGCGGTAACGATATACTGAATTTTGCCACAATACAAGGTGGTTCAGGTGATTTTACGGGGAATGTTGAATCAGATGGAACCGTCACAGGTAAAAAGCTTGTAGCAACGGAAAGTGGTGCAGATGTTACCGGCGGATTAAAAGTGTTAACCGGTTCATCAAAATTACTAGGTGGGTTATATGTCGAGGAAGGCACAGAATTGACTGATGGTTTAACGGTGTCTGGTGCTAGTTCAACAGAGTTATCCGGAACATTAGATGTATCTTTGCTTTCAAAATTAAAAGGCGGAGCTGTTATCGGTGATGGTGAAAAAGAAGGTAGTAATAGTTTAACAGTGCGTGGTGATTCTTATTTGGATGGTGTATTAACAGTTGCTGACGGTAAAAAAACTACATTAGGAGGAGAACTTGAAGTAAAAGGTAAGACAACTATCGGAGCTTCAGGCGGTACTGAGGATATATTAACAGTAAACGGAAGCGCCAATGTTACACAAGATTTGACAATCGGTGGTGCTTTAGATGCTAAGAGTTTGCACGCAAGAGAAAAATTATCTGCC
>JAEIGA010015958.1_pt1 | contig 11432 bp, 7 predicted proteins | sample 9270691 | NCBI WGS metagenome assembly JAEIGA01 (sample SAMN17057246, study PRJNA624740) | gut metagenome | biome: biome; isolation source: fecal sample | host: Bos grunniens | place: China: Xizang | collected 2019
AGACCAGGCAGAACCTGTGTAGCCTCCTGCTGGCCAATCTGAATACCGGCATAGTAAGCACTCTGCTTACCATCGGCCTCAACGCCATCGCACAAACCAGCAACGAACTGGTCCATGTAGGTAGTGTCAACGCCCATGCGCATTACAACATAATCCTTCAAACCTTGTGACTGTACTACGCCAATAGCGTAAGAGAGTGAATCGGCCTGGCTTGCACCCTTGAGGCTAGCCTTAGGAGCCGATACAGTGCAGCTTGCGAAGAGACCTGCAACGAGGACCGCAGCTACTGAAAAAATGTTTTTCTTCATGTTTTTTCTATTCTAATTAATGATTATAATACTTCCAATAATTCCACCTCGAACACCAATGTGCTATAGGGAGGGATAGCACCACCTGCGCCCTGCTCACCATAACCGAGGTTGTAGGGGATATAGAGTTTCCACTTGTCACCCTCGCTCATGAGTTGCAATGCTTCAACCCATCCTGCAATCACTTGGTTCACACCGAACACGGCGGGTTCGCCACGTTGTACTGAGCTATCGAAGAGTGTGCCATCAACCAAGCGGCCTTCGTAGTGACAACGCACCTTATCGGTAGCCTTGGGCTTGCGACCTGTACCCGACTGCAATACCTCGTACTGCAAGCCACTGGGAAGAGTCACTACACCAGGGCGTTCCCTATTCATCTTCAAGAACATCTCACCCTGCTCGATAGCAGCCGCGTGAGCCTGCTTCTCCATCTCAGCGAAATGTGAGTTTACAATCTGCTGTGCTTCAGCAAAGCTGAGCGCAGTCTCTTTACCTTCCAATACATCGCGGATTGCTTGAGCGAAATCGTCAACATTCACGGCTGCACCCATAGAGAGCAGCTGCTGACCGATGCCAAGTCCGAGTCCGTAGCTAAATTTGTCCATAATTTTATATCCGTTATTTCAAAAAACGGGCAAATTTACGCTTTTTATCTGAATGTTAACGGATTCTTGGATTTCTTTTTTGATATTTTTACATTTGCACACCCAATATGCACCAAAAAATACGGAAACGAGGCATTATCGTTTCAATTCAGGGTAACTGATGCGTGTGTGATAAACGGTGCGCAACTTCTCCCTAAACACCGTCTTGATATCGGTGATATCCTTAAAGGTGATGGGGCAATTGTTGAAATGCCCCTCCTTCACTTGACCATCGATGATGCGGTCGATGAGGTTGCTAATGCTTTCTTCGGTATACTCGGGCAAACTGCGTGAAGCGGCTTCTACAGCATCGGCCATCATGAGAATTGCAGTTTCCATGCTATGAGGCGCAGGCCCCGGATAGGTGAAGAGGCCCTCGTCGACCTCCTCGCCCGGATGCTCATTCTTGTATGATATATAGAAATACTTCGCCTTGCTGCAGCCGTGGTGTGTAGCTATGAAGTCCCTGATGGCAGCAGGCAAATTATGTTTTTCGGCCAGACGCAAGCCATCGTGCACGTGATTGATAATAATCTTGGCACTTTGTTCGTAGGGAAGGCAAGCATGCGGATTAGTGTTACCTTGGTTCTCGGTGAAAAAAATGGGATTCTCCAACTTTCCGATATCATGGTACATGGCTCCTGTGCGCACCAACAGACTGCTGGCCCCTACCTTATTGGCTGCAGCTGCAGCAAGATTAGATACTTGTATTGAATGCTGAAAGGTTCCAGGAGCATTTTCCGACAATTGACGCAAAAGCTTCATGTTGAAATTTGACAACTCCATCAACGTCACATCGGAAGTGAAGCGGAACAGTTTCTCATAAAGAAGCATCAGCGGATAGGTAAATAGAAGCAATACACCGTTGAGTAAAAAGTTGATATACATACGTTTATCAAACAGATTCAATGCGCTGCGTGTGATGAGTTCATACCCAAAGAACACGAGGCTATAACATATGACCACCACCAAGGCTACTCGAAATATCTGCGAGCGGGCAGTAAGTTCGGTGAGCGAGTAAATGGCAGCTATACCAGCTGTAAACTGCAACAGCACAAAGACAAACGGGTCGGGTACGATGAGTGAAATAATGAGCGTGATGATAGTGTGTGTGATAAATGCGGTGCGCGCATCGAGGAAGATGTTGATCATCACCGGCGCCATTGCCAAGGGAATAATCATAAGTCCGTCGCCCGCCTCAAGAATCCACGAAGCGATGATGGGATATAACGTCAGCTGTGTCACAAGGAACAACAGTTTGTTTCTCTCGAAGAGATAAGCACGACGATAGTTGACCAAGTACATTACATAAGCACCAACAAGGAGCAGCACAAGGAGTACTTGCCCGACAAAGGTCATCTGCACACCACGTTCATCAATGCGCTTGTTCAACTCGTGCTGATATGAAAGCAGGGTTTGATAATGCTCTTCATCGACCATATCACCTGTTCCGATAATCTTTTGGTCTTTCTGAATCACCTTACTCGTAAGCGAGATGGTCTCTAATGCCTCATTGAGCGCAGCCTCTGACTTGATGGCATCGTACCTCAGGTTAGGCTGTATATAATCGTTCAGATTGCTGCTCTGCAATGCATGACGCCCCCAAAGGGTAGAATCGATAGCCATAAGCATCTCATAGGCTTGCTGTACGGTGTAAAGTTCGCCAACAGGTTTAGGTGAAGCGACATTGTGTCTGATCAGCATGATGGTGCTGATACTGTCGGCCTGCAAACGCTTGAGGTCACCACTACCAATGATGCCGGCACCATATAGTTCGGTCAACTTGGCATTGATCTGACGGTTGAGCATGGGACCCACCAACAGATATAACTCCTTCCTATAAGCCGCTTCATAGGCTTCAAGCGCATCAGCACCTTTATTCTCTTCCAATACATAGTAGGGACGCTGAGCCGACATAATCTCTGCTCGTTCCTCCTGCAGGACGCGTTCGCTCTTATATACCGCAAAACTGAATGGTGCAGTCAACTGCTCGAATTTCCAAGGCTTGCCCTCAGAAAAATCAAGTCCGATAGCCGTTTGGCGAGGGAGAAAAAAACTGATGATGACAGTCGCCGCAACAAACACTGCAGCTATGAAAAGATATGATTTGGTAGTCGCTTTCATTGGTTTCAACACTAAAACGGTGCAAATTACGAAAAAAACTTTGGATTCTCCTATTTTTATACTAAGAATTTGTTCCCCTTGCTCGTTTATTCGTACTCTGTGGTAAACCGCGAAGGCACATTCACTCGCTGTAAAAAATATTCAAGTAAACTTGATACTTTTTCGCTCGTTTATTCGTACCTTTGAGATGAATCTCCAAGGTACTTGCACTCGCCGTGACAAATATTCAAGTAAACTTGATACTTTTTCGCTCGTTTATTCGTACCTTTGTTGCACGAAACTATATTCCATTGAATTATATGACCGAAAGAAGAGTAAGAGTGCGTTTTGCACCCAGTCCTACAGGACCCTTGCATATAGGCGGTGTGCGCACTGCCTTGTATAACTATTTGTTTGCTCGTCAGCATGGCGGCGATTTCATCTTTCGCATCGAGGATACCGATTCAAACCGTTTCGTTCCTGGTGCTGAGGAGTACATCATCGAGTCGTTCCAATGGCTTGGCCTCGCCTTCGATGAGGGCGTAGGCGTAGGTGGAGACCATGGTCCCTACCGTCAGTCGGAGCGTCGCGACATCTATAAGAAATACGTGCAGCATTTGCTCGACGAGGGCAAGGCTTACATGGCTTTCGACACTCCCGAAGAGCTCGAAGCCAAGCGTAACGAAATTGCCAACTTCCAATACGATGCTACCACCCGCATGCAGATGCGCAATTCACTCGCTCTGCCCAAGGAGGAAGTTGATGCGCTCTTGGCCTCAGGTCACCAATATGTAGTGCGCTTCCTCATCGAACCGGGTGTAGAGGTACATGTCAATGACCTCATTCGTGGCAATGTAGTCATTAACTCATCAGTGCTCGATGATAAGGTGCTCTACAAGAGTGCCGACGAACTCCCCACCTACCACTTGGCCAACATTGTTGACGACCACTTGATGGAGGTATCACACGTAATTCGTGGCGAGGAATGGTTGCCCTCAGCTCCGCTCCATGTATTGCTTTACCGCGCATTTGGCTGGGAAGACACCATGCCCACATTCGCCCACCTCCCCCTCTTGCTCAAGCCCGAAGGCAACGGCAAACTCAGCAAGCGCGATGGCGATCGCCTCGGTTTCCCCGTGTTCCCCCTCGAATGGCACGATCCCAAGACTGGCGACATCTCTTCGGGCTATCGTGAAAAGGACTATCTGCCCGAAGCAGTGATCAACTTCCTCGCTCTGCTTGGATGGAACCCCGGTAACGACCAAGAGAAGATGACTCTCGATGAGATGATACAACTCTTCGACCTCTCACGCTGTTCAAAGGCAGGTGCCCGCTTCGACTACAAGAAACTCGTATGGTTCAACCACGAATATATCCTCTCAAAGGACGACACTGAGATTGCCCGCCTCTTCGAACCCATGCTCCGTAAGCGTGGTATCAACGAGGAGTTCGACCGCATCGTCAAGGTAGTTTCTCTAATGAAGGGTCGTGTCAACTTCGTACACGAACTTTGGGAAACCTGCTGCTACTTCTTCGAGGCTCCCGAGAGTTACGATGAAAAGTCGCTCAAGAAGTGGTGGAAAGAACCTGCATCGACCTACGTACGCGAATTGTGCGATTTCATCGAGCAAGCTCCCGTATTTTCCGGTGCCGAGATTGAGCCTCTCATCATGGAGTGGATTGCATCGAAGGAATGGGGTGTAGGTAAGGTTATGAACGCCTTCCGCGTGACTCTCGTAGGAGCTGCCGTAGGTCCTCACATCTTCGAGCTCACCGACTTTATTGGCAAGGAGGAAACCTTACGCCGCGCACGCCGCGCACTAGAGGTACTCCCTGCTGCAATATAATAGAGCAGACCTTTACAGTTAGCAATATGCAGAAGCGGGGCGACCAGTCGCCCCGCTTCTTGTGTGATTACACCTTTAGGACTACTCCACTTCTACCTCAAAGACAATGGTGGTTGCATCAGGCAGGATAGCTGTAACCTTGTATATGCCATAAGGTGCATCCTCACGGACATATACACGCTTGACATGCGATGTCGGATGAGAGAGCACATCACCCTCAATCAGCACTTCGGACAGATTGCCCAAATAGGGGGCCAGGTTGAGTTTGCCTCCTGCCGAAGCCTTTATCACCAACTTGTCCGAGAGATTGTTAGACAGGTGGCGATAAGCATAATAAGTACCGCTGTCTGTATGAATAGGGAGAAGATACTTGGCAAATAGTCTTTTCGTTTCCTTCACGGTATTGCCCTCAGGCATACGGTCATAGCTATAGCCATCTTGACCGGGCACAAGAGTGACATCACTTTTCGCGGCCTGCCCTACGAAATGTTCCTTACCATGTGCCCAGTTCCATTCAAAGAAAAAGTAGTCACATCCCGTGCAACCATTAGCAAAGTAGTATTCCCAGCGAGGCAAATAGTAATCTTTGAGAAGACCTTGCCATGAACGATACGAATAATCCTTGAGTCCCCCATTTTGCACCTTATCACCCCAAGTCGTAATCAGTGTGCGGGCATTGTTATATTCATACCAATCGGCCGTGGCAGATGCAGCACCTACCACCTCAGAAGCAGCATCACGGGCCTCTTGCGTCCATTTACCCAAACGGAAATTCAGATTGGTACCCTTAAGCACATCCATATCGGCAATAAGAGCCAGGAATGCATCACGACGGGCCACATAGGACTTATCTGAGGCAAAGCGTTCGCCAGCACTATCTTTTGCCTGTTGTATGCCCAGCAACAGATCATAAGCATAGTCGGCCATCACTGCTCCACCCAGCTCCACCAAGTCGTAGTTATAGTTGCTCTCGTACACAGAGCCCTTGTCAAGACCGAGCTTACGATGCTGGTCCAACAATATAGATGCAGCATCGGCAAGCATTTGACGACGCTCTCTCGTATAGATTGCCCCCGCATTGCTCAATGTCACTCCCCACGTACTGGCAGGACGCACCTGCAGGTTTGGACGCGCAGCCCACACATCCTCTACCGGACCTTGTATTGCATCGGCACCATAGTTTAACACACTTTGGCGGAGCAGCTCCCATGCCTGTTGGACTTCGGCATTCGACACACCATAGCGAGCTGTGGCATACTCCTTTATCCATTGCCCCATATCGGGTTTAGTCTCCATCCACGGAAGTTGGAACAAGAGGTCATAGGTCACTGGTGTCTGCTCTATCGCCTCGGGAGCAACGCCTATACCCTGAATACTCGGATACTTCGCCTTATAAGCGAAATAGTTGTCGGCCATATTATTCAGACGGCCCATCAAACCCGAGCGACCACCAAAGTTAGGAATGGCGCAAAACACAGCCTCTTGCGGAGCGTAGCCATTGTAGTTGTCAAAAGCTGGCTTTCCATCAGAGAACAGATCGAGCACAACCAAACGGCCCGCAGGAACGGCATGGATGGACTTACGTTGGTTGCGATCCCATTGCCATTGCTGAATCACCCATTGCGCACCCCTCTTTGCAGTCTCCATAGCCTCATACACAGCATAGTAAGCCTCCTCATATTTTCCGCTACTTATGCTGCCTCCCTCATGGAAAGGGTCCATTGAGTAATACTGACTTTCGCCCATCACCTCACGGAGACAATTGTAGTAGTCCTTGGCGATTTCAGCGAAGCCGCTGTAAGTGGGGTCAATAATGCGAGGGCGGGTAAAGCCACACCAGACACCTCCGTTGGCATCGGTGGGAACATGGGTCTTGGCCGTAAAGTTACTGGGCACCATACCCGAAAAACCTGGCAACACGGGCTGCATGCCCAGTTCGCGCTGACGACTGAGAATGCTTGCTGCGAGTTGGCTTTGACGCTCATACCAAGCATCATCCTGCACGCCTCCCCAGCCATCAAATTCTGTACCGCCCCAACCTTCGAGGTTGTTCATACCCCACCATGCAATATAGGCCGGTCCGGCAACAAATGCCTTCGCCTCCTCATCCGTATAGTTATACTTTCGCACACCATCGACCTCCATGGTCAGGAAGCGGCGCCACACCTCTTCAAAGCCTATAATCTGAAGCGGCATGTTGATGCCATGCAGTGCCATCCAGTCGATTTCCTGCTGCCAGCGCTTCCACGTCCACGAGGTCATTGAATACCCGAAGGTGCAATAGTTCAAGTAATAACGATACTTGGCATCACACACATGTGTTTCTGCCATTGAGGGCACTGGGAGACGCGACAACTCCGTATATGCCTCGCCCGTAGCCGTCTTCTCATTCAGCGAATTCCATGCGATATTGATATGCGCATAGTTCTGCAGATACCAACCCAAGCCCGTGGTGATAGCACTGAGCGTATTACCGCTAATCTGTACCTTGCCTTTGGTTCCAGCAATGGTAAACTCCTCTTGTGAAAGATTCTTTGTGGGATCGAGCACGAACACAAACTTGTCTGATGCATCCCTACCTCCAATACGTTCAACCAGGTCCACCACCGCCTGCGGGTTTTCCACGACGGTCATATCCGGCGTACCGGCATTAGCAACCGTCACTGCAAATAGCACGCTCGAAACAACAAGCATCAAGGACATAATCAGTATCTTTTTCATCATACCAAATGGCTTAAATCTTTTACAAATAATATTTTATCGCAAATATACGCATTTAGGTCCAAAAAAAAAGGCAACAGGCTGCTATTGTCGTTTTTTTTTCGTATTTTTGTTCCGTTTTTGGCTCTCCTTCTCTGAAGGAGGCAATATTGTCAGAAAATACATTAGCAAAATGGAAATAAACGAAGAAATCAAAGCAAACGCAGCGAGCAACTACTCGGCGGAAAACATTCAGGTACTTGAGGGTCTTGAAGCCGTACGTAAGCGCCCTGCTATGTACATCGGCGACATCAGCGCCAAGGGTCTGCACCACCTTGTATACGAGGTAGTAGACAACTCTATCGACGAAGCATTGGCTGGCTATTGCAGTCATATCGAGGTATATATCAACGAAGATAACTCTATCACCGTTCAAGACAACGGTCGCGGTATTCCCGTAGACTGGCATGAAAAGGAGCAGCGCTCGGCTCTTGAGGTGGTAATGACCGTGCTCCACGCAGGTGGTAAGTTCGACAAGGGTTCATACAAGGTATCCGGCGGTCTACATGGTGTGGGTGTATCGTGCGTAAACGCACTCTCTACCCACATGAAGACCCAAGTATTCCGCGAGGGCAAGGTATATCAGCAGGAGTACTCATGCGGTAAGCCTCTTTACGCAGTAAAAACGGTAGGAGATGCCGACCGTACCGGTACGCGCCAGCAGTTCTGGCCCGACCGCAGCATCTTCACAGCACACGAATACAGCTACGATGTTTTGGCCAACCGTATGCGTGAGCTCGCATTCCTCAATGCAGGCATCACCATCACCCTAACCGATCTTCGCGACAAGGACGAGGAGGGCAAAGCACGCACTGAGACCTTCCACTCTGAAGAGGGCTTGAAGGAATTTGTCCGTTTCGTAGACTCATCACGCGAACACCTCTTCAACGACATCATCTACCTTAACACAGAGAAACAGGGTGTACCCATCGAGGTCGCTATCATGTACAACACCTCGTACTCTGAGAACATCCACTCATACGTCAACAACATCAACACCATCGAGGGTGGTACCCACCTTGCAGGTTTCCGTACCGCGCTCACCCGTACTCTCAAGAAGTATGCCGAGGATACCAAGGCCCTCGAGAAGGCCAAGGTGGAGATCGCCGGTGAGGACTTCCGCGAGGGTTTGACAGCAGTAATCTCCATCAAGGTGGCCGAGCCCCAGTTTGAGGGACAGACCAAGACCAAGCTCGGCAACTCTGAAGTGGCAGGTGCTGTGCAGCAGGCTGTGGCCGAAACGCTCACCAACTATCTTGAGGAGCACCCCAAGGAGGCAAAGATGATTGTCGACAAGGTGGTACTCGCAGCACAAGCTCGTATCGCAGCCCGCAAGGCCCGTGAGAGCGTACAACGCAAGAACCCCATGACAGGCGGCGGACTCCCCGGTAAACTGGCCGACTGCTCAGACAAGGATCCCATGAACTGTGAGCTGTTTATCGTCGAGGGAGACTCAGCGGGCGGTTCAGCCAAGCAAGGTCGCTCACGTATCACACAAGCCATCCTCCCCATCCGCGGTAAGATCTTCAACGTAGAGCGCGTGATGTGGCACAAGGCCTTCGAGCACGAAGAGGTGAACAACATCATCCAGGCACTCGGCGTACGTTTCGGCCTCAACCCCGAAAACAGCAAGGAGGCCAACTACGACAAGCTCCGCTACTACAAGACCATCATCATGACCGATGCCGATGTCGATGGATCTCACATCGACACCCTCTTGATGACACTCTTCTATCGTTATATGCCCGAACTCATCGAGAACGGACACCTCTTCATCGCTACACCACCCCTCTACCTCTGCAGTAAGGGCAAAAACAAGCGCTACTGCTACGATGATGCCGATAAGGATCGCTTCATCGCAGAGTTTGGTAATGGTAATGAGAACAGCGTTTCGATCCAGCGCTATAAGGGTCTTGGTGAGATGAACCCCGAGCAGCTGTGGGAGACAACCATGAACCCCGAGACACGTCTGCTCAAGCAGGTAACCATCGAGAATGCCGCTGCTGCTGACTACGTATTCTCTATGCTCATGGGTGAGGATGTAGGTCCGCGCCGCGAGTTCATCGAGAAGAATGCTACCTACGCAAACATCGACGCATAAACCTCTCTCCTCTCCAACCGGAGGGAGAGTTTAAGGATTATATATAATAAGAATCACGCGCGAACATCTGCTTCGCGCGTGATTTTTCATATGTGGGCCTATTATTATTTCCCCATCAGCCTCATCTGATTAAGAATGTCGTTCTGCCGTTTGCGCATATACTTACTCGGAACCTTCGAGCTATAGCGCTTGGGATTAGGCAGCGTAGCTGCTATCAGGGCGCAATCTGAGCGCGTGAGCTCCTTGGCCGACTTGCCAAAGTGATGCTGCGCCACAGCCTCGGCACCATAGATACGCGGCCCCATCTCAATACTGTTGAGATACACCTCAAGAATACGCTCCTTAGGCCATAGCCACTCTATCAACACCGTGTAGTAGGCCTCAATGGCCTTGCGGGCCCAAGTCGAGGAGCAAAAGGTAAACACATTCTTGGCCGTCTGCTGACTGATGGTGCTGCCACCCCGTTTGCGCTTACCAGCCTTACGTTCCTCGATGGCATTGCCTATCTCTTTCCAGTCGAAACCCTTATGCTGATAGAATCGCTGATCTTCACTGGCCACCACAGCACTTGCCAAATGAGGCGACATCGCCTCCATAGGCACCCAGTCGTGATGAAAGGTCGTGAACTCGCCCTTTATGGCAGCACTCAACGCATTGCGCACCATGAGTGGAGTCACTGGAACCGGCACATATCGATACAGCCATACGCTACCAACGCTCAGCAAGAGCAGAACGGATACAATGCGAAAGATAAAGCGAGTGATACGCCGCATAAAGAGCAGTATGAATTCAAATGAAACCTTGGCTACTGAGTTCCTCAGCCACAAGTTCGAGCTCGGCATACCAGTCCTCGCCGAAGCGGCGGATGAGAGGTTCCTTTAGGAACTTGTAGAGTGGCAAGTCCTCCTTTTGTCCTTTGAGGACAGCCATCTTGCACACATCCCAACGATTGTAGTTGAGGGCGCGATAGGGACCATACTCGCCCACGCGGATGGGATACAGGTGGCACGAAATGGGTTTGTAGAACGGTACGCGCCCCTGACGGTAGGCACGTTCGATAGCGCAGTAGCAGCAGCCCTTTTCGTCGTAGCAAGTAAACACGCAGTCCTTGCCATTGACAATCGATGTCACGAGTTCGCCACTGGGATCATAATATGAGATACCTTGACGCTCGATAACCTCGCGCGCCTCGGGTAACAACTCTTCCCAAATCTCGGGCAGCAAAGCCTCGACCTCTTTCACCTCGTCGGGAGTGATGGGTGCACCGGCATCCCCCTCGATGCAGCAAGCACCGTTGCAACCCTCAAGGTCGCACAAGAATTTCTCTTTGAATACGTCGAATGATACGACTACACCGTTGACTTCTACCATAGATTAAAATAAAAGAGGACCCTCCCCCAGCCCATCCCGAGGGAGGGGAGCAAAAGGTCCGATGAAATAAATGAATGGTTCTTCGAGTTATGGAGTCCCCTCCCCTTGGGGAGGGGCCGTTTCCTCACTTAAATCAGTTGCTTACCTGTCATCTCAACCGGTACGGGCAAGCCCATGATCTTCAACACCGAGGGAGCTACGTCAGCAAGGATACCATCAGCAGGCTGTACGTCCTTGTTCTCAGTTACGTACACGAAGGGTACGGGATTGAGTGAGTGAGCGGTGTTGGGCGAACCAT
>JAEIGA010015959.1_pt1 | contig 11431 bp, 9 predicted proteins | sample 9270691 | NCBI WGS metagenome assembly JAEIGA01 (sample SAMN17057246, study PRJNA624740) | gut metagenome | biome: biome; isolation source: fecal sample | host: Bos grunniens | place: China: Xizang | collected 2019
ATACCGCACAGAAAGAGAATACCGACGATAAAATTATTTTCTTCATAAAAGATTATTATTAGCGAACTACAATCTTTTGAGACTTCACATTGCGGCCGTTCTCAACCAAGGTATATACATATACACCTTTAGAAAGACGCTCAAGTGCTACCTCACCATTGTTACCATCAAGAGCAACATTAGCTACGCGAGCACCAACAATGTTTGTAACAACGAGGCTACGCTCAGCAACTGCATCAAATGCATAGTTGCAAACGAGGTTAGTACCACGTTGGTATACATTCATATTGTTGTTTACACCGGCCTTGTTTACTGCAGCTACATACTTAGCATAGTCGAAGATAACTGTTACATATGTAAAATCATCTTCATTAGCAGCATTTACCAACATATAGTCGGCCTTAATGTAAGCATCTTGATAGCCACCAAAGTCGGGTTGGTTAGACATAATCATAAATGCAGTATGGAACGCACAGTCGGGCTTGCCTTCAGCATCTACATAAAAAGGAGGAGCTGTAACAGACTCACCGGCAACACATTGCCATGTACACAAGCTCAGGCCATCACCAAAACCGGGGATACCCATCAACTCAGAGTACTTATTATCGTAGCTCTCATATGACATGATCACCTCAACATCTTCACCTGTATTATTTTTAAACTCGACATGCCAAGGCATTTCACCTGCTTCAGCATCAAACTCTGTCACTTCAACAACAGCACCATCTTGAAGCACTTCACCTTTGTACATCATTTGTACCGATTGTGCTTGTACGCTTACTGCAGCAACTGCAGCAGCAACAAAAAGTAAAATTTTCTTCATACTATATCCTTTCTTTTATAATTTATATACATATATATTATTGAGCCACTACGTCGGCTTGGTTGCATTGCAATACGCGCTTGCTACCATTCTCATATACAAATACCACTACCGCGCAGTTCTCTGCAACCCATTTCTCATTGAGAGTGGTTGTACAAGTATATGTAGCTTTTTCACCGGCAGGAAGCGATTGAATGCTTTCACCCCAAGTGCCGTTAGCAGCAGCACGGAATACATGATTATGCTCATACTCCTCATCAACAATGTCACCGGGTTTCAATTGCATACCAATGACATTCTCAACGATTTGCACTTGCAAGTTGAGGTCAGCAGGCATATTTTCATAAGCCTCTACTTCGGTAGTAACTGTCAACTCGCGTGAAGCAGCATCGAAAGCAACAGTAGGCAACACTTCACAAACGGGCTCTTTACCAAGCTCAGCGATGGCATAAGTCATCCATTTTTCTTTGGTACGTACAGCCCAGTCTTCGCCAGTAAAGTGTTCGCGATTGAGCATAGCTGCGGGGTTGGCTTGTACGCCAAAGTAGTTATAATAAGTTGCTCCATCGGCAGTAATGAAATTTTGCTTAGCAAACTCACCGGTAGGCATAGCCAACATACCGGCATGGATACCAATTACCATTACACGACCGGGATAAAACTCTTGTATTTCATGAACAATAGCAGCACCATCGGGACAGTTTACACACTTATGACCGGTAAACTCTTCAATAAGCAAACGTTGTACACGCTCACCACCTTGTTGTTCTACCTCAATGTAACGGTCATTCTCGGGTATAACATCACACGACACGAAAGCGGCCACTACAAAAACAAATGCTATAATATTAAATAATGTGCGTTTCATACTTTATTAGAAGTTATAAGAGTAAGAAATTTGAACACCACGAGTTGCGGGGATGTAACGGCATACGCCACCGGCACAGTTATAACCGGCACGTGTACGTACATAACCTGCTTGCAAACGGTGTGAGCCATAAGTACCTGTCACAAGAGCTTGATAATAGTGAATGTTGGTATCGCCAACGTTCCACATATCGGCAACTGTAAACATCAAGTAGGGCAATACTGATACCTCAACAAGGCCATACAACCAATCGCCTTGGTCTTGCTTGGTGTTGAGATATTGCAACTCCATACGAGCTGTCACAGTCTTGCTTATTTGGTATTTACCATCAAGCACAATAATGTGCGAGTCAATCATACCACCCTCACCTTCGATTACCGACTTATTGTACTTTTGGAACATATACATAGCCGATAATTTGAAATCTTTGGTAAACTTCTTGCTAAGTTCGATACCGGCCTCGGCATAGAACAAGTCACCCATACCGAAGAAGGGAGATGTGTAACCATTTGAACCCATAACACCATATTTACCTACGGGTGCATTTGACAATGTACCATCTACGTAGTTACGCTCGATGTCGTAAATAAGCGATCCGCGCAATACGAGGTCAGTACCATATTTACCACCCAAAGCAGTCTTACGAGGGAATTTGTAACGGAACTCACCTTGGAAAGCCCACTCACCCATCAATTGTGTTGCATAGGGATAGAGAGCTGCCAACGCATATGTATGTTGGTATGAGAATGCGGGCAAGTAGTTGATGTAGCACGATGACGAAACGGGGTCGGCACTACGCTCGGTACGGAAAGCAAAGTTATCGCTACGCTTAGCTTGAACAAAGAAGCTCATACCCTTTTGCGAATAAGAAGCCGACAACATAGCAACTTGTCCGGGCTTATAGATATATCCGTTGCTTGCAGTGGGGTCATTTGCTTTATATGCATACTCCGCCAAAAGGTCAAAACCACCGGCACCAAACTTAAGACGAGCATCGAATGCACCTACATTGGCAGGAAGGTTAAGACGATATTGAGGTGTAGCATAAACAATCTCATCCTCTTCATGACGCGACACATAAGATGCACCCAACATCATACGGATATTATTCTCAGCAAGGGGTTTAAACCACTCTTCAAATCCGAGTTCCACATCGGCACCCATAATAGAAGCATCGGTCCACTCCCAGTAATGACGTTGAATACCGGCAAGAGCTTTCAAGCGCACACCGGGGATAATAGAAGTCTTTATACGACCACCCAAGATGGCATTATCAACACCCAAAGAGCGTTCTTCGTAACCATAGAGAACAAAGCCACTACCGAATTGCTCATAGAAAGTACCGGCAGTAATCTCGGTATTGGCAACATTACCGCTTACAAAGAAGTGAGGCACACCCCATCCCTTAAAGGCATCTTCGAAACCGGGAAGAGGGAATTCCAAAAACTCTGCGCGCAAACCAGCCGAGATATATTGGCTATGCACATTCAATGTAAGATATGTATTGGTGTTGAAATCACCGGTATATTCAGTACCGATAGCCTCATCTTGTTGAGGAACGAGCATGTCGCTCTGTATACTACCAGTAACAGTAGCCGTGCCCAAGTCTACGGCATACATACCGAGACTTGCGCACGCCATTAATGCGAGTGCTATGTGTTTTTTCATAGACAATATCTATACTTCTAGTATTTTTAGATTATTTTTTGAGCAAAGCTCTTACTGCTTCAATGAGGTGCTCCTCTGAGCCATCAGTATATTGAGTACGAGTCTCAACAACGTTATTTTTACCATCAATAATAAATACAGTGGGAACCATATTTACACCCATAGCACGTTTGAAATCGCCATTGGGGTCGAGCAATACTTGATACTCGTAACCTTTGCTATTAACAAGAGGTTTAACTTTAGACTCATCTTGAGCCTTGTCAATAGAAACAGCGATAAGTTTTACACCTGTTTCGTCTTGCCAGTCAGCATACACCTCATTCACAGCATCAAGCTCACGCAAGCAGGGCTTACACCAAGTAGCAAAGAAGCTGATAATGTAAGGCTTACCATCATTATTCAACTTAGCTGTATCAATGCGTTTGCCATCGATATCTTTCAATTGCACAGAAGGAAGTTCAGCAAAAGCCGACACACTCAAAAACAATGCCACTACGGCCAACAAAAATTTTTTCATAACAATGTATTTATTTCATTAATATTAATTACTAAATCTTTGTCATTAAGACTCAAAATTCACTATTTGGTTTAATCCTCTGAATAAATATCACAAATTAAAAGCAAAAATCTGACTTTCGACCGAGCTAAAAACCGCCAAAAGCCACTTTCTCAGTGCAAAGATAATAAAAGTCTCTTACACCAATACAATGTTTATGCAATTTTATTATTTGTTAAGCTATAAAACAACCACTTTACACATTACTTTTTATCTTGTGCATCTTGATAGGTTTTGGCCAATCCACCTTCGGCAGTCTCTTTATAAAGACTTGGCAAGTCATGTCCCGTTTCTCGCATCGCACTCACCACATTATCAAACGGCACACGATGACGACCATCGGAGAACATAGCAAATGCTCCCGCATCATACGCACGTGTTGCAGCAAACGCATTACGCTCTATACATGGTATTTGCACCAATCCACACACGGGATCACAGGTAAGGCCGAGGTGATGCTCCAGTCCCATTTCGGCAGCATACTCTATTTGTGATATCGAACCACCCGACAGCTGGCAAGAAGCAGCTGCTGCCATAGCACACGCCACACCTATCTCACCTTGGCAACCCACTTGAGCACCTGATATCGAAGCATTATGCTTAACCACATTTCCAAACAGTCCGGCCGTAGCCAATGCCCGCAAAATACGCGAATCGGGTAAGTGAAATTGGTCTTTCATATAATACAACACAGCAGGCAATACTCCACACGAGCCACATGTGGGAGCTGTAACTATCGTACCACCCGATGCATTCTCCTCAATAACAGCAAGGGCATACGAATACATAAGACCTCTATTATAAAGTTGCTTCACCGAATTTTGTGCATGTATATAGTAGTCACCCGCTTTGCGACGCACACCAAGTCCTCCGGGCAAGACACCTTCGGCATCAAGACCTCTTTTTATAGCCTCTTGCATTACACGCCACACTTCGGCAAGATATTCCCAAACATCGGCACCTTCGCAATGCTCCACGTATTCCCAGAAACTATAGCCTTGATTTTGACACCACTCCAATATTTCTTTTATTGAGGTTTTGTCATACAACTTCACATCGGCACAAACATCATCACTCAACGCGCCACCGCCCACACTAAAGGTGGTCCACGAACGCATTACAGCTCCATGTTCGTCCATCGCCTCAAATCGCATACCATTGGGATGCTCCGGCAACACCTCCTGCGGGCGCCATTCTATTGTTATTGGCGCACTTTTTGACAGCACATCGGTGATGGCAGCATCGGTCAAGTGACCACGACCAGTAGCAGCCAAACTACCATAAAGCACCACTTTATATGCCGACGCATCGGGTGTTTGACTCAAAAATTCTTGTGCGGCACGGCGAGGCGCCATCGTATGGCTGCTCGACGGGCCACAGCCTATACGGTATATATTCTTAATAGACTCCATATCTCACAACGAGTATTAAAATTCCCGACAAAGTTACAAATAATCAATAAATTCACGTCATACCAAGCCATCCAATGTATATTCTTTTGTCTCTTTTTTCAAATACAGCAAATATTTAACAAAAAGAGCCTCACTAAGATTGTCCACATAAAATATAATTGGTAATTTTGTGCCGTCTAAGCATTTTTCAAAACCCTGAAATATGAAAAAATCAGCATTCTACATATTCATTATAGCATCGCTATTTCTAACATCTTGCCAACTCACCCAAAAGGTGCCTTACATGCAACAAATAGACGATGTACCTATCGAAGTGTTCACCAATGCACCTACCGTACCCGAGCAGATTATTCGCCCCGGCGATTTGTTGGATATTACCGTTATGGCAACCGATCGCACATCGGTACAGCCATTCAACCGCCGCGTTGTCGACGTAATGACTGTTCGCACATCGAGCTACTCACAAGAAGAGCTCAACTACTATTTGGTTGACAATAACGGATATATTGACATGCCTGTTTTGGGTCGCATCAAGGCTCAAGGCATGACAAAAAGTGAACTTGAGGAGTATGTACGTAATCAGATTTATCCCCGATACATACACGAAATACCGTCAGTTACTGTACGATTTGAGAACTTCCGCATATCTGTTATTGGCGATGTTCTCAAACCAGGCTCGTACACAATTCCCAACGAACGTGTAAACCTACTCGAGGCATTGGCCCTTGCCGGTGACCTCAACATCACAGGTCGTCGCGACAATGTATTACTTGTACGCATCAATTCGGATGGCTCGCGCACCACAGCTCGCATCGACCTCAACGACAAAGAACTTATCATGTCGCCCTTCTTCTACCTCCAACAAAACGACATCATCTATGTAGAGCCTAACCAATCGAAGGCAGCAAGTGCTTACTCGGTACCTCCTGCAGCTTCAATTGCCATCAGTGCCACCAGCGTTGCCTTGTCGGCAGCATCACTCATTCTTACTATCTTGACATACTCAAAATAACAAATAATGGACAATCTCAATTTGAACAACAGAAACGAACAAGGCGAAGAGCAAAGTTTTGATATTACATTATTTCTACTTGAGTGCCTATCGAAATGGAAATGGTTTGTTATAAGCCTTTTTGCCATCATCGGTATGGCAGTATTTTACATTATTTGCCAAGTACCCTCTTACAAAGTTGACTCACTTGTCCTCATCGTTGATAAATGGTCAAAAAGTCAAGGCGACGTATTGACTCAAAGCTTGGGTATTACTACCGGAGCCGACAACATCATTACCGAGATGCAAATAATGCGTTCTCGCTCAATTACCAAGAAGATTGTTGACGACCTCGATTTGCACACAAACTATAGTTACAAAGGCAGTTTGCGCAATACACCTCTATACAACAACACCCCTATCACGGTAAAGCCGGACTCAACAACCGACTTAAACCAACTGAAGAGCGACATTCTACTTACCATATCACTATCTGCCGAGAAGGAGTTATTCAATATCGAAGGTAAATACATGCAAAGCGCAGGAGCACTATGCGATGCAGAGGAAAAGAAAATCGCACTCACTGATGTACAACTCCCCTACTCACTATATCTCCCAACTGTAGGTACATTTATTATTGAGCAAGTTCCCGGCTATGAATCTCTCAACAAACCTCTATTGGTACACATTAGTACCCCTACAAAGGTAGCTATGGAGTTGTCGAAAGCTTTACAACTCTCGCAATACGACAAGAACACCCTGCTTATTTCGGCTTCGTATACCACCCCTACACCTCAAAAAGGTATTGACATCATCAACCGTATGGTATACTACTACAACGAAGCCGGTATTACCAAGAAAAATCTTTCGGCCACTAATACCGAATCTTTTATCAACAAGCGCCTTGTATCGATACAAAAGGAACTTACCGACGTAGAAGAGAATGTCGAGCAATACCGTACACAGCGAGGTCTTACCGACCTCTCGTCCGAGGCACAAATATATCTAAAGCAGACAAGCGAATCGGACAAGGAACAGAGCCGACTTGATGTACAACTAAGCCTCATTGAGTATGTAGAAAACTTCTTGAGCGATCCCAACACCACCTTTGCTCCCATACCTATCTTGGGCATAAATGAAGGTGGCATGAGCAATCTTATTACTGAATACAACAAGGCTATTGCCGAGCGCGAACGCCTCTTGAACTCATCGAGCGAAAGCAACCCTGTAGTAAAAGAGATCTCACAAAACATCTTAGCCCTTAAAGGCACAGTATTGCAAGGTATTACATCCACACGCCGAAGTATCGAGTTGAGCAAAAAAGATATTGCTCGACAAGATGCCGAGAACGAGCAAAAAATACGCAACGTACCGCAATATGAGCGAGAGTTGACCGATATCATGCGCCAACAACGCATCAAGGAAAATCTATATGTATTCTTGCTCGAAAAACGCGAAGAAAATGCTCTGACACAAACACTTGCTGTAGGTGATGCCAGCATTATTGACGAGCCTACAACAATGCCTGCGCCTGTAGCACCCCAAAAGGGCCGAATACTTCTTATTGCCATAGTATTGGCATTAATCATTCCGGCTGGTGCCATCTACGTAAAAGGATTGATATTCCCCTCATTCCACGACAAAGTTGAATTGGAGAAAATGACCAACCTTCCTATTTTGGCCGAGATACCCAATTGCGGCAAAGACGATTTCTTTGTAATTAAAGAGAAGAGCAATAATAGCGCATCAGAATTATTCCGTCTGTTACGCAACAACTTGCAGTTTACATTCACATCACCCGACAAGAAAGTTATTATGGTAACCTCTTCGGTAAGTGGTGAGGGTAAAACTTTTATATCTTCTAACTTGGCCATCACTTTTGCCCACACCGGCAAGAAGGTACTTATCATAGGTCTTGACATACGTCGTCCAATGGCGGCCATATACTTTGGCTTTGACAACAAGCAAGGTGTTACCAACTACCTGTCATCGCAAGAAACCAATATAGACAAAATTATATTCCCCACCCAGTTTGCCAATCTCGACATCATACCCAGTGGCCCTATACCTCCCAATCCCAACGAGTTGTTGCTAAACAACAACCTTGACACTTTGATCGCCGAGGTACGCAAGCGCTACGACTATATTATTATTGACTCAGCTCCCGTTGGCATGGTTTCAGACTCATTCCTACTCGATCGCATAGTCGACATCAATTTATTCGTAACTCGTTCGAAGTACACTTCTCGAAGCCACATCAAAAACATCAACAACTTTGCATCAACAGGACGTCTTAAGTCATTATACCTCTGTATCAACGCAGTAGACATGACCACCAGCACATATTCATACCGCCGATATGGTTACGGCTACGGATATGGTTATGGCACCTACGGTTACGGAGAGGACAACAAGTCCAAGAAGAACAAATTCTTCTCATTTAAAAAATAACCCTCGCAATATACACCCCTCGGTGCATATACATGCGTCGAGGGGATTATTTTTTGCTATATAAAAACAAATAGTATAGAGATATAGAATGATTACAGTAAACAATTTAGGTATTCAATTTGGTAAAAGGGTGTTGTTTCAAGATGTAAACCTCACCTTCACGCCGGGCAACTGCTACGGTATTATCGGCGCAAACGGAGCCGGCAAGTCAACTCTTATGCGCATACTTAGTGGTCAACTCGACCCCACTCACGGTACAGTGAGCATGGCTCCCGGTGAGCGTCTATCAGTATTGAGCCAGGACCACTTCGAGTTTGACGAATGTACAGTGATTGAGACCGTTCTTCGCGGTCACACTGTATTGTGGGACATCATGCAAGAGAAAGATGCCCTTTACGCCAAAGAAGACTTTACCGATGCCGACGGTATACGCGCTGCTGAACTCGAGGAGCGATTTGCTGAGCTTGAAGGTTGGAATGCTGAGAGTGATGCCGCTGAGTTGTTGAGCGGATTGGGTATTAAAGAGGACAAACACTATATGTATATGCGCGACCTCAGCGGTAAAGAGAAGGTGCGCGTATTGCTTGCCAAAGCCCTCTTTGGTAATCCCGACAACTTGTTGCTCGATGAGCCTACCAACGACCTCGACCTCGAGACCGTAATGTGGCTTGAGAACTACCTATCGAACTGCGAAAACACCGTTCTCGTTGTATCGCACGACCGCCACTTCCTCGACTCGGTATGTACTCACACTGTCGATATAGACTTCAGTCGCGTACAACTCTTTGCCGGCAACTATAGCTTCTGGTATGAGTCGAGCCAGCTTGCCTTGCGCCAACAACAACAACAAAACAAGAAAGCCGAGGAGAAACGTAAGGAGTTGCAAGAGTTCATCCGTCGTTTCAGTGCCAACGTGGCCAAGAGTAAACAGACTACCAGCCGTAAAAAGATGCTCGAAAAGCTCAATATCGAGGAGATCCAACCCTCACAACGTCGCTATCCGGGAATTATCTTTACTCCCCAACGCGAGGTGGGTAATAAGATTCTCGAGGTTAAGGGTCTTGAAAAGAGTATCGAAGGTACAACACTCTTCCGCGATGTAAACTTCACCATCGAGAAGGACGACAAGGTAGTATTCCTCTCTCGCGACCCTCGCGCCATGACAGCACTGTTTGAGATTATCAACGGCAACATGAAACCCGATGCAGGCTCGTTCGACTGGGGACAAACTATTACAACAGCCTACTTGCCTCTCGACAACTCGGACTACTTCAACACCGACATGAACCTTGTCGATTGGTTGTCGCAATTCAGCGATGACTCGAGCGAAATATACCTCAAAGGCTTCTTGGGCAAAATGCTCTTCTCGGGCGAGGAGGTACTCAAGAAAGCATCGGTACTATCAGGTGGCGAGAAGATGCGTTGCATGATAGCCCGCATGATGATGCGTAATGCCAACACCATTATCCTCGACACTCCCACCAACCACCTCGACCTCGAGTCGATACAAGCCTTCAACAACATGCTCACAGCCTACAAGGGTGTGGTACTCTTTGCCTCGCACGACCACGAGTTTATACAAACCGTTGCCAACCGTGTCATCGAGCTTACCCCCAACGGCATCATCGACAAGATCATGGAGTATGACGACTATATCACCGACGAGCGCGTAAAAGCTGCTCGCGAACGCATGTACAATGTTTAATTTTTAATTATAAAGCACTATGGTTAAGCATATAGTATTATTCAAGCTCAATGTTGAGGAACCCGAGCGCACCCAAGTTATCAACGACTTTTGCAATGCAGTAATGGCTCTCCCCGAGCACATCGACGTGATACGCCATATCGAGATTTCGCGCAACATCAATCCTGCCGAGCAATACGACATAGCCCTTAACTCGACATTCGACACGCTTGACGATGTAGCTACTTACGCTACACACCCCGTGCACGTAGCAGCCGCCGGCCTACTCAAGGGCAAGGTAGCGTCTCGTGCTTGTGTCGACTACGAGATATAATACAACATCTGCTTCATCCTATCACAACACCTTCTATCAATGCGATAGAAGGTGTTTTTTTATCAAATTCTTATTATTTTTGTCTATCACTGCAACCATCCGTCGCATTGCATACGTCTAACGCATAGAAACACATAAGCATCGATGCCTATTGAAGAAGAATATTAACCAATTAAACCCTATAAAATGAAACGTATAGTTATGATGATGTGCAGTGCTATAGTAGCACTCATTTTCGCAACAAACACTATTGCAGCCAGCCACCCCTCTACCGCAGCCCGTAGCGAACAGTTTATCCTGGACAGCATGCGAATGGATGTTGAAAAAGCCGCTATCGAGGTTCAATATGATATGTATAACGACTCTCTTCAACACCAACTCGACGCAAAAAGCATTAGCAGCAGTACCGCCGAGGAGATTACCCAGTTGTTTATCCCCATCTCATTTTTTGCATTTATCATACTCATTATATGGATAATAAACCATATATCATACCGCAAACAACGCGACCGCTACCATATCATCGAGAAGGCTATCGATAACGGACAAGCCATTCCCGAGGGATTGTTTGACGAGCCTAAGAAGGGCAAAAAACATTGGACCAACACCCTGCGACAAGCCATCATTTTCTTGGCCATAGGTAT
>JAEIGA010015960.1_pt1 | contig 11431 bp, 7 predicted proteins | sample 9270691 | NCBI WGS metagenome assembly JAEIGA01 (sample SAMN17057246, study PRJNA624740) | gut metagenome | biome: biome; isolation source: fecal sample | host: Bos grunniens | place: China: Xizang | collected 2019
AACGTGAAGTCTCGTCATAACGAACTGATGCTGATGCGATATACTTACCCTTGTAAGAGTACTGAGCCTGAGCAAGCCATGCCCATGAACGTGATGCATAGTTGTAACCACCTACGCTCTGTGCGATTGAGTTGCTGAGTGAAGCCTGACCGTTAGGCATGCTTGTACCTGAAGCTGAAGAGCTGCGGCTGAAACCTTCACCATACTCCCAACCGATAACTCCGTTCACATTGTGGTCACCGAAGTCCTTGTTAGCCTTGAGGAGGTTAGTTGTACCGAAGCCCCAACCTGAACCGAAGCTGTTGTCGATCTGACCGTTAGCTACTGAAGGTGACTTAGTACGTGGGTCGATGTAAGCCTCGTTGAACCAGTTAGAAGAATTGAAACGGTTAACTGTAGAGAAGATCAACCAATCAGTGATATTCCAGTTGAGTGACAAGTCTGCCATGATGTCCTCTGACTCACTGATATTGTAGTTGTATACCTCATTGTGGAGGAAGTTGTACTTATCATGTGAGTACCAAGTCTGGTCTGCGCGACCATCACCACGCGCTGCGCTGTCGATGTAGAGAAGCTCAGAAGTCTGGTTGCCGTCTGCATCAATTACATATGGGTTATCCCATGGAAGCGCACGATATGCCTGCTCGAGTGTTACGTATGAAGAAGTGTACTGGCTCTTAGATCTGTCATAGTTGACACGGAGAGCCATGCTTACGCTCTTTGAAAGTGGAGCTGAGAGATTAACGCGAGCTGAGTTTCTCTTGTGGTTTGTGTTGATGAGAGTACCCTCCTCGTCGTAGTGGCTGATTGAAGCGAAGTAGTTCACGCGGCCAGACTTACCTGCTGCAGAAGCGTAGTAGTCCTGAACGACACCAAGGTTGAACGCTGCATCCATCCAGTTGAAATCCTGCTCGAGAAGAGTCTCAGGACGCTGGATCTTGAAGAGAGTCTTAGAGTAGATCTGCTTCTGAAGGTCGTAGAGTTCCTGTGAGTTCATAGGAGCGAAACGGCCAGAAAGAGCTTTCTTGATACCGGCAGTAGCCTTGAGAGTAACTGTTGCATCGTCAGTCTTAGCTGATTTTGTAGTCACGACGATGACACCACCTGAAGCTGCAGCACCATAAAGAGCTGTTGCAGAAGCGTCCTTGAGGACTGTAAGAGTCTCAACGTCGTTAGGGTTGAATGAACCACCAGCTACACCGTCCACAACGTAAAGAGGACCTGAGTTTGCAGTGATTGAACCTGTACCACGGATACGGATCTTAGCTCCGTCACCAGGCTGACCTGAAGCATTTGTTACAAGGACACCGGCTGCCTTACCCTGAAGCATGTTTCCAAGGTCTGGGCTGGTAACGTCCTTAAGCTTCTCAGCACTGATAGAAACAACTGAGCTTGAAAGCTCGTTCTTCTTCTGGCTTGTGTAACCGAGAACGACAACCTCTTCAAGCATTTTTGAATCGACTGTCATCTTGACGTTGATAACTGAACGACCATTCACAGTCTCATTTACGTCCATGTAACCGAGAGTGTTGAATGTGAGTGTTGCTCCGTCAGCTGCATCAACTGCATACGAACCATTAGCATCAGTAGTTGTACCACCACCAGTGGAAACCATAACTGCAACGCCAATAAGTGGCTCACCGTTGTCAGCGTCAACTACAACACCTGTAACAGTGTGCTGCTGAGCGAACATCGAAACTGAAAGCATCATGAATGCAGATGCCAACAGTCCTTTAAGGTTAAAGTTTGCTTTCATTGTTATTAAAATAAATTAAGGTATAGTTAATTGTTTAATAATTCTTTCCGTTTCCTGGGATTCCGCTTACAGAAGTCTCCTCGAAAGGAATACAATAAGGGAATCGGAAATCAAGACCATTCTGATCTTCCATGCCTGTAGGCTGGATGGCCTCCCAGTACTGGTTACCTGCATATCGTCTGTCAATCGGTCTGTTGTTTCTATAGAGGTCAAATGCTCTGTGACCTTCGAAACAAAGTTCAAGACGGCGCTCATCAAGAACCACGTCAAGGACAGTTTCGTAACCTTTGTCCTTGTAGTTGGCTGTTGTCCAAAGAGCATCTCCACTGAGGCCCGCTCTCTTGCGGATCACGTTCACATCATCGAGTGCCTTCTGGTCCTGATTCAATTTTGCATATGCCTCAGCGCGATTGAGAACAACTTCCGCCATTCTGAGAACTGCAGGAGATGCAAGCATAGGATTACCGTTCTGATATGAGAACTTGGACATTGTGTATGCAGGGAATGTCTGACGGATACCCTTACCCACATCAACATTATCACGGACATAAACCCTTGTCTCCTTAGGTCCGAGGAATCCGTCCTGGTCATCACTTACTTCCTGACCGTTCGCATTGTGATAGTTTTCGATATAGTATGCAGGGAAACCATCCACCATCGTTCTCTTTACGACATGAGTCACAGTCTTCTGCTGCTCCTTTCCGCTCTCATCCTTCCATGAATAAGTATATTTCACACTATTCTCAGGAGCATCCATATCAAAATCAATATTGTTGATGTTGATATTCATACGGAACTGATTGATATCGTCAGCCAATGGCCAATGAACCATCTTCTTACCATCAGCAGTAGGAGAAATTGTTCCAAAATAGTTAAGTCGCTTGTCCTCAGGGTGACGGAACATGAGTTCGATGAGAGGATCTGACCAATAGATTTCGCACCAACCTGTACCTCCGATGCTGTCTGGAGAGTAATAGAGTGACGCAAGTTCACTTCTTGGAGAATAATCCTGATCCAACTCTGTCTTCACGATGCACCAAAGGGTCTCCTTTGATGTTCTCGTGTTGGCAAAGTAAGTGGTGATGTCGTCCAACTTGGCAGAAGGGTCACTTCCGAGCAACTCAGTTGCAAGGTCGATACACTTCTGGTTTTCACCCATATAGAGATATACTCTTGCCAAGAGAGCTTTGGCTGCATCGTAGCTTGCATAGCCGGCATCGCCACGACGCTGTCCACCTTCCATGAGTCTCATCGCTGCCTCAAGGTCCTTGATGACCTGCTCATAGACCTCACCTACGGTTGCGCGCACAGTGACAGAACAGTCAGTTGAGTTACGAATCACGACACCAGGTTTCTCCGGGCCACGTGAGTAAGGAGTCGCATAGAGGTTGCAAAGGTTGAAATGGCACAATGCGCGGAGGAAATAGTTTTCGCCGAGCAAGTGGTCCATCTTTTCAGAAACGCCCTCTGCAATGGACTGGATGTTTGAAGAACAACCGTATATGATCTTGTATGAGATATACCAGAAATACGACACGTGAGTAGTCTGAGGATTATCGGTATATGTCATGTGATTATATACAGGACTTGTCGTTCTACCCGACAGACAGACATTGTCTCCTCGGAACTCTGACATCTGGAAGAAAACCTTCAGATAGATGTTGTCAGAACGGTCGTTAGAGTACTCCAATCTGTCTTTGAACATGGAGTAGTTACCGTCTGTGGTATATATCGCGGCATCAGGATTATCACCGAGCATGGCAGATGTCATCGTATCGGAACGATAGAAGTCCATCGAGCATGATGCAGCGAGAAGTGCAACCGCGAAAATTGTGAAAAGTTTCTTCATAATTTTTAAGGTATTCCTATAATATATATTAGAGGAGATCGTTTACACCGACAAGGTTGAATGCCACGAAGTACTTGTCCATGTCACGCTCGATGCGACCGAGGACAACTTCTTCCGCGCACACGCCTACTCTCTGAAGGTTAGCATAGAGCTGTGTTCTTGCAGCCACTGCCTCAGGGTGCTGCCAGATGTAGCGGCAACCTGTGCCTACAAGCCACTCACGACGCTCAGCTGTGAGCTCAGGGAAGTCCTTTCCAGCCTCGTCTTCGTGCAACCACTTGATCCAGCGACCGCTTTCGTAAACGAGTCTTTCAAGAGTTGCAGTCATGCCTGAAAGCAAGGCAACCTTTCCTTCCTCTGCAAGGCGACACTCGAGAGCGTCAAGCTCCTTCAATGCCTCGTACTCGCTGATTGTAAACTCAGGACCAACGTTTGCTGCACCCATACCGCTGAGTGGATACTCTTCCGGGTTGCTTACGCCGTCTGTATAATGTCCTTTGATCCAGCTTCCGTGAGGACGTACCTTTGAAGTGAGGTTACGTGCAACCTCAGGATCGAAGATAGCTGTATCGAGGTCTGTACCTACTTTTCCTACGATGAAGCAAGGCCATACATCTGCGAGACCAACTTCTGCAAGACCGTTCTTAAGACCGATAAGGAAGTTGTCGAATGTAGCCTCGTCAGCAAGACCACCGTGAACCTCTTCTGTACCTACCTCATAAGAGATCTCTGGAAGGTTGCGCTCACGACGGAAACGCTCGGTGTGCTCGATGAGCTCAACTGTACGGCGAACTACGACATTGATATCGATAACCTCGCCCTTTGGCACGTTGATATCAACTGTAGGGTCAACATGGATAAGATCATAACCTGCAAGAACTGCATCCTCAAATGACTTCTTCACGCCGTTCATTGCATCCTCTGTGCTCCAGTTCTCTACACGCTGCTTATCCTTGAGCCAAGGACCACCGTGATCGATAGCTGTGATGTAGCAACCATTATAGTTCACTCTTTCAGCCTCGAACTGAAGCATCTTTGTGAACTGAGCCTGATTCATTCCTGTATAACCGCCGTCACCATCAATCTGATTGAGGGTAGCTGCGAAATAAATCGGTGCATGGTTACGCTTTGCAGCACGGAATGAGGCACGGATTACAGACATTGAGTTAGGGCAAACTGCGAAGATAGTGCGCGGTGTGCCGGTCTCCTGTCTGAGAGCCTCAAGTCTTTCCAAAAGTTGTTCTGTCTTTGCCATAATATTATTCGTAGATTGTTACGCCTTCAACTACACGTGAAATATTTCCTGAAACTGATGGGTTATCAGGGCTTCTCTTAAGGTCAAGCGCCTTATAGAATCCGAGAAGCTGTGCCACGATCACATATGAAACTGCCTTATAGCATCTCTCAACCTCGGCAGGAGCTCCGATCACCACGTTAAGATCGAAGTAATCAGCCTCGATCGAAGGAACAGACTGTGAAACTGCCACGTAGGCAGCCACATCGTTGTTAGCCTTGATCTGACGGATGAGGTCATATTCATATCTCTGTGTTGCAGGTTCCTCTGAAAGGAGGTATACGATCACAGAATCAGGGCTTACAACAGCCTTAGGACCGTGACGGAAACCGAGGAACGAATCGAATGTACACATCACTGTACCGTCTGTAAGTTCCTGAAGCTTGAGTCTTGACTCCTCAGCAACGCCCATGAGCTCGCCGCTTCCGAGGAATACCGCGCGAGTGAAATTTCTCTGAGCAATGCCGTTGATTGCTTCATAATATTTGTCAAGAGCTCCTCTTGTTGCCTCAGCAACTGCAGCGATCTGAGACTCGTGCTCTTCGATCTTCTCAATGTTTGCGATCATTGCGCAAGCGAGGAACATTGAAGAGTAGCTGCTGGTCATAGCAAGCGAGAGGTCGTTGGTTTCTTTTGGAAGAAGAATAAGAAGGGTATTTTCAGGACTCTTGTCAGCCATCACAGCCATCTCACCTTTTTCATTACATGTGATATATACGTGTGCGGTCTGTCCTGCAACCTTATTTACAAGATTGATAGCTCCAACACTCTCAGGTGAGTTACCTGAACGTGCAAATGAAACGAGAAGAACCTTGCTCTCCTTGTTGAAAAGCTGTCCAGCTTCTGTGATGATGTCTGTAGTTGCGATTGCCTTTGCTCCGTGAAGAAGAGTACCGGAAAGTGCCCACTGAAGAGCGTCTCCGATATAAGCTGATGTGCCGGCACCTGTGAGAACGATCTCATATCCTGCCTCTACATATTTCTTGACGAAAGATGCGATTTCTGCTTTTCTTTCCTTAACAATGGCAAATGTCTTCAGCCACATATCAGGTTGCTGAAGAATCTCCTTCCAAGTGTGAAACTCTGTGTACATATTTTTTAGCGTTAAATGCGTTTATCCACTTTTACATCGTACAAAAATATCACTTTAAATCGAAATAATCATTTTGACCTGCGTTTTTTATAGACGTATTTTGCATCAGGAAACACAAACATTTACACAAAACAATGACACTCAATACTTTAGCCACGCAACCAGTTATAAAACTTTTCGTTTCAAAATGTTTCGATATGTTTCGAAAATATTTTAGAATTTCATCAAAAACGCGATTAAACATTTCGAAACAGAGAAATATCTCTAAATTTGCCACCAAAACGTAATCTAACCTATCATGAACATCTGCATATTGAACAGTCTCAACCCCGAATCTTCTTCACAAATAGATTCACTTCTGCATCAGCTCAGTCCTGCTGCACCTGCTTTAAATCCTCAGCGTCTAGCAGAACTGCTAGAAGATGCAGATTTCAAGCTGTTCGTTGCATGCAATGATGAAAATCTGATTGTGGGGATGTTGACTTTGACGGCGTGTCAGACACTCACGTGTGCAAAGTATTGGATCGAGGACGTCATTGTGGACAACTCATACAGAGGACTCGGAGTGGGAAGAGCATTGGTCAGGGCTGCTGTGAGCTATGTGAAAGAAACCGAAACCTCGCCTGTAATCTATCTGACATCCAATCCATCAAGAGTTTCAGCAAGGAATCTTTACCGTTCGGAAGGTTTCGAAGAATATGAAACCGGGGTATTCAGAATCAAGTGAATTTAAGACGGATCAGCCTTGACGGTGATAACCTCTATATCCATCCCTTTCAATTGATTTTTCGTGCTTTTGTCAAGACCCTCATCAGTTACGACTGTATTGATTTTATCCAGGTCTGAAATGAATGCAAGGGCTCTTTTGTTGACTTTGCTTGAGTCGAAAACCGCTATCACCTCCTTGGATCTCGAAATCATGATCTGATTGATATTGGCTTCCTCTACATTCGGAGTTGAAAGGCCGTTGTCAATACTGAAGGAATCCACTCCCATGAAGAGTTTGTCACAGTAAAACATCTTGAGATTCGACTCTGCCAGGGCACCTACGACCGACTCACTGGCACTACGGATATTTCCTCCCAAAAGGATTACATTGAAACGCTTGTACGCAAGAACTTCCTGAGCCACGTTAAGAGCATTGGTCAAAATTGTCAAGTCCCTGAATTTATGCAAGTTACACGCAACTTGAAATGCTGTGGTTCCAGAATCGATAATAATCGTATCTCCCTCTTTGATCAGATTTGCAGCAGCCCGTCCGATCGCTTTTTTTTCGCGATAATGAGCGAGTTTCTTAAAACGGATATTGGTGTCATCATCATCCCTTCTTGCCTCATGAAGAATGGCACCTCCACGAGTTCTTACGAGAAGATTCCTGCTCTTCAAGAGATTGAGATCTTTTCTGATGGTAACCTCGGAAACACCGAACTTTTGACTTAGTTCTATTACTGAAATATGTGAATTCTGCTTAAGAATCTGCAGAATCGCACTTCGTCTGCCGGTTGAGGATGATATGCTCTCTTTCATGGTTCGGTCTGGGAGTTTTCTGACCGCAAAGTTAGTATTTAAAAAAAATATTTCAAAACACTTCGAAACATATTTGAAACACCTTTACATCTTTGATAAATCTCTGTATATCAAAGATATATAACCCCGCCTCGCGTGTAGCGCACATTTCTTTGATTAAAATATTCATAAAACCTTCGAAAGGTTTGCATTTTTAATTTATATTTGCGTAACATTAAAACTATATAATCGATTATTATGGCAAAATTTGACATTGCAGCTATCGGCGAGCTCAACGTGGACGTAATTCTTAACGGCATCGAATCCGAGCCGGAGATCGGCAAAGAGAAGTTCGCGTCCGATATGGTTCTCACTCTTGGAAGCAGTACGGCAATCTTCGCAGCTAATGCTGCATCACTCGGAAGCAAGGTCTGCTTCGTCGGTATGATCGGCGAGGATATCTTCGGAAATCTCGTGTCGGATTCTCTTGAGGCCCGCGGCGTTGACACCAGCTATCTTATCAGAAATCCAAAGACTGCCACAGGTGCGACAATCTGTATGAGCTACGGCGAGGACCGAGCAAACCTCACCTACCAGGGTGCAATGGATGTCATGGGATATGACGATATCGACCTTTCTGTATTCGAAAACACAAAGCACATCCATCTTTCATCACTTTTCATGCAGACTGCTCTTCTCAGAGACATCGACAAGGTGCTCGCAAAAGCAGCTGAGAATGGAGTGACAGTTTCTCTCGACACTCAGTGGGATCCGGTTGAAAAATGGGAAATGGATTGGAAGAAGGTACTTCCATACGTGACTGTATTCCTTCCTAACGAAAAGGAACTTATGGCTCTGACAGGCACCAAGGACGTTGAAGAGGCGATTGCCGCTGTCCTGCCATATATCGGCAATGCAATGGTTGTGAAGATGGGCTCTAAAGGTTCACTCCTTGTCAAGAAAGACGGCAGCCGCAACTTCATGGCATCATTCCTCAATAAAGAAGTTGTTGACGCGATCGGCGCCGGTGACAGTTTCAACTCAGGTTTCATCAGCGCATTCGTGGCAGGTCATCCGCTTGAGGACTGCCAGCGCAACGGCAACCTCACAGGTGCCGTAAACACAACAGCAGCAGGTGGTACCGGTGCATTCACTTCACGTGAGGCCGTTGCGAAGACTGCTGAGGAAAGATTCAACGTAAAACTCCTTTAATTTAAAATATGAAAACTAAGCTATTCTTTATCGGAATCGCCGCGCTGCTTTTTGCAAGCTGCGGTCGTACTGTCGTCGAGAGTGGTGACCTCACCCTCAAGATTGACGGCAATATGCATTTTAAGGTTGAGTCTTCTGCACCAGGTGCTCAGAAGTATTTCGACGATTATCAGGCTGCTGACATTCTTATCGCTGATGAGGCTGTCATTGAGGACTGGAAAGTAAAGAAAGTTAAGAAGACTGCTGATGAGAACGGTACAACATACACTATCATCGGTCAGTGGAAAGAAAATGGTTACAACATTGAGAAGACTCTCACTGTAAAGACAGTCAAGGGTTTCGAGGGTATGGTGCTCACCAGCAGCAGCTACGCTAACCTTTCAGATAAAGTTCTTACAGTCAAGGCTCTCGAGTCAAATAAGCTCAGAGTTGCATCCGACGAGACAGTATGGTCGTTCCAGCCTACATCTTCGGCTCGTCGCGATGACTGGATCCTCCCTGTTGATGAGAGCTTCTACCAGAAGAACTATCTTGGAATGAACCACACAGACTATGGTGGAGGTATTCCTATGGTGACACTCTGGAGACGCGACGCAAACCTTTCAACCGGTCTTGTAGAGCCAAACCTCAAGCTCATCTCAATGCCTGTGAAGAAGGTCCGTTATGAGGATTTTGTAACAATGTCTCTCCTTCAGGAGTTTGAGTATCCTGTGGAACTTGCAAAGAACGACACTGTCGAGACTTGGAATCAGTTCATTTCTGTCGGAAAGGGTGACTTCTTCAACCCTCTCAGCCAGTTCTCTAAATATATGGAGGCATACGCAGGTTACGTTCCTCAGGCATCTGAGCCAGAAGCATACGAGGCCGTATGGTGCGCATGGGGATATGAGAGAACCTTCACAGTTGATGAAGTGCTCGGAACACTCCCTAAGGTCAAAGAGCTTGGTTTCAAGTGGGTTGACGTGGATGACGGTTTCCAGATCGCTGAGGGCGACTGGGAGACCAACAAGCGTTTCAATGGCACAAAAGACATGAGACGCATCACCGATGCAATCCACAAGCATGGCCTCAAGGCAAAGCTCTGGTGGGCTCCACTTGCAGCAGACCCTGACACAAAGATTCTTCGCGAGAAGCCAGAGATGCTCCTTCAGGATTTCCAGGGCGCTCCTGAATATATTACATGGTGGGACAGCTGGTATCTTTCACCAGTAAACCCTACTACACGTGAGTACACCGTGGATCTCGTCAAGAGATTCATCGACGAGTGGGGTTTCGACGGCCTCAAGCTTGACGGACAGCACCTCAACTGCTGTCTTCCAGACCACAACCACCACAGCCACCTCGAGTATCCAGAGGAGTCTATCGAGAAACTCCCTGAGTTCTTTGAGGACATTTTCGAAACAGCTCGCGAAATTAAGCCATATTCTGTGGTTCAGATCTGCCCTTGCGGTTGCGCGATGAACTTCTTCCTCACTCCACACATGAATCAGGCAGTTGCTTCTGACCCGACTTCAAGTGCTCAGATCCGTATGAAGAGAAAGGTATACGGTGCTATGGTTCCTGATATGGCATATTACGCTGACCACATCGAGCTCAGCGACGACGAGAACGACTATGGCACACAGATCGGTATCGGTGGTGTGATCGGATCCAAGTTCACCTGGCCAAAGAAGAACCCTAATGTAAGAGGTGACGGTTACCTTCTTACTCCAGAGAAGGAAGCTGCCCTTAAGAAGTGGGTCGCAATCTACAATGACAAGATGCTTTCAAAGGGAGACTACCTCAACCTCTATGACATCCGTTTCGATGTTCCTGAGACTCACGTGATTGCAAAGGATGGAGCAATGTATTATGCATTCTATGCTCAGGAGTGGAATGGAGAGCAGATCGAGCTCAGAGGTCTTGATGCAGACAAGACATACACAGTGACAGAGTACGCTTCAGATGTTTTGAAGACCTACACTGTCGACGGAGCAAATCCATTCATTACTCCTTCATTCACAAGAGATTACCTCATTGAAGTCAAGGCAAACAACTAACAACACAATACATTATGAAGAAGATTATTTCTATAGTTCTAGTTTCGCTTGCAGCTGTGATTGGCATTTCATCATGCTGCAACTGCGACGAGTATGGCTACACCATCAAGAACGGTGTCGCTATCTACAATACACCTGAGCGTCCGGCTGATCAGGTTTCAATGATCGGTTTTGCTGCTGACCCTATCGAGACAGTACGCGTTGCTTTCATCGGTCTTGGTGACAGAGGTGACGGCGCAGTACACCGCTTTACTTATCTTGACGGTGTTGAGATCGCTGCTCTTTGCGACATCGAGGAAGAAAGAGTAAACGACATGCAGGAGCTTCTTGCTGAGCGCGGAAAGCCGGCTGCAGATGCATACTTCGGAAGCAGAGACGCTTGGAAGGAGATCTGCCACAGAGATGACATCGACCTCGTTTACATCGTGACTGACTGGAAGATGCACACCCCAATGGCTGTTTACGCAATGGAGCACGGCAAACACGTTGCCATCGAGGTTCCGGCTACAACTTCAATCGAGGAGTGCTGGCAGCTCGTCAACACTGCAGAAAGAACTCAGCGTCACTGCATGATGCTTGAGAACTGCGTGTATGACTTCTTCGAGCTCACAACTCTCAACATGGCTCAGCACGGTCTCTTCGGTGAGGTTATCCACGCTGAGGGTGCATATATCCACAACCT
>JAEIGA010015961.1_pt1 | contig 11430 bp, 9 predicted proteins | sample 9270691 | NCBI WGS metagenome assembly JAEIGA01 (sample SAMN17057246, study PRJNA624740) | gut metagenome | biome: biome; isolation source: fecal sample | host: Bos grunniens | place: China: Xizang | collected 2019
CAGGATCCTGAAGTAGGTCTGCAGGGGACTGCAGCCGTCGATCAGGGCGGCCTCTTCAATTTCCAGCGGGATGGATTTGACAAATCCTGTGAACATGAAGACGGCAAGTCCCGCACCGAAACCCAGGTAGATAATACAGATGTTGTAAGGCGTATTTAAATGCAGGCGGTCCGCTGTGTTGGCCAGGGTGAACATGACCATCTGGAACGGAACGACCATGCTGAAAATGCACAGGTAATAGAAGACCTTGGCAAACTTGCTGTTTACACGGACGATATACCAGGCAGCCATGGAGCAGCAGAGCATGATCAGGACCACGCTGGTCACCGAGATGACTGTACTGTACCAGAAGGATTTCAGGAAATCCATGCCGGTGATGGACTGCACATAGTTTGCCAGACCGGTAAATGATTTCGCCGTCGGCAGATTGAAGACATCCGTTGTCGAGATGGAACGGTTGTTCTTCAGTGAGTTAAACAGGATAACAAAGATCGGATAGACCCAGAAGATACTGATGACGGCAAAGATGATCGTCAGCAGAAGACTGTTTTTTCTTTGCTTTTCATGCATTATGCCTGCACCTCCTTGGATGAAGTTGCTCTAAGCTGGATCAGGGCAATGGCGACAACGATGATAAAGAAGATCACAGCCTTGGCCTGGCCGATACCCTTCCACTGGGGACCGCTTCGTCCATAGTAGGTATCGTAGATATTCAGGGCCAGCAGCATGGATTTCTTGTTCGGCTCACCGCCTGTCAGGGACAGGTTCTGGTCGAACATCTTAAAACCGTTGGTCAGGGTCAGGAAGGTACAGATGGTGACAGATGACATGATCATCGGGATCTTGATCTTAAAGAGAACGTCCCATCTGTTGGCGCCGTCGATCTCGGCGGCTTCGATCAGGTCTGGTGAAACATTGCTCAGTCCGGCAATGTAGATGATCATCATGTATCCGATCTGCTGCCAGCAGAGCAGGATCAGCATACCGATAAAACCGTTTCTTGCGGACAAGGCGAGCAGCGGCTGTCCCCACATGGACAGGACACCATTGATCATGGTCTGCCAGATGTAACCAAGGACGATACCGCCGATCAGGTTCGGCATGAAGAACACGGTTCTGAAGATGGTGGTACCTTTGATGTGCTGGGTCAGTACCAGGGCAACAACGAAGGCCAGGACATTGATGAGCACGCTGGAGACAAAGGCAAATGCGACTGTCAGCCAGAAGGCGCCGGAGAAGGTCTTGTCCTGGAAGACCTTGGTGTAGTTTGAAAGGCCGATAAAGGTAACCTTGTTGACCGTGGTGAATTTACAGAATGACAGATAGATGCCCCAGATAAAGGGCCAGAGAAAACCAATCAAAAAAGCCGCAAATGTCGGAAGAATAAAGATTGGCCAATATTTTTTCAAGGCTTTTCCAACCATAACAATTCCCTCTTATGATGTAAAAACGAGCGAGGGAAGATATAATCCCCCGCTCGTTTTAATTAACGGTCTGCAGTAAAATGATGATTTGAATTATTCAGCGGTCAGAGCTTTCTCTGTTGCCCAGTTGTCAACGAATGCAGCGACAACATCATCCCAGGAACCAGTGCCTGCAGCATAAGCTGTCAGAGCGCTGCCCAGACCGTTCTTCCACTCCTCGGACGGCATGGTCGTGAATGTCCATGCGACCGGAGTTTTGCCTGCAGCTGCCATCTCAGCATCCTGCTTGACGAAGAGGTTAGCGGACTCAACGGCATCCTTGAACGGGATAACGCCGATCTGCTCAGACATCATCTTTGTGCCTTCCGGAGAGGTGACGACCCAGTTGATGAAGTCAAGTGTAGCCTGGATATCTTCTTCAGCAGCTTCGCCGTTGACGCACCAGTAGTTCTCACAGCCTGTGCAAAGACCCTGGTTAGCATCGTCTACGCCAAAGTAGATCGGGATCATAGCCAGATCATCGTCGGTGTAGGTCTCAGCAAGGGATGCATACTCCCATGTACCATTCTGATAGAAGACTGCCTCGCCTGCGAGGAATTCATTTCTGGAATCATCGCCTGTCTTGGAGGACAGCTCAGCCGGATTACATGTGGAATCGGTGATGTACAGATCGAATACGTTCTTGTAGTTGTCAAGATAGGTACCCTTGATCTCAGCTGTATCGCCGATGCCGTCTGCTGTGTACTCATAGTAGATCGGAAGGTTTGCCAGATGGGTCTTGAAACGCCAGTCGGAGGAACCATCCATACCTGCGGATGAGAAAGCACCCTTGATGCCCAGCTCGTCTTTTCTTGCCTGGATATCGTCAGCAACAGCCTTCAGTGTATCGAAGCTGGTGATCTCATCCAGTGTATGACCGCACTTCTCAAGAAGTGTCTTGTTAACGATGATACCATAGGTCTCGATGCAGTAGCCAACGCCGGCAACAGCATCGCCGTCTTTCAGTTCAAATGCATCGCTTGTCAGGTTGCCGACAATATCGCTGCCGGACAGATCATAGCAGTAGTCTTTCCAGTTTGCAAGACCTACAGGACCGTTGACCTGGAAGAGGGTCGGAGCATCGCTCTTTGCAATCTCAGCCATCAGGGTGGTCTCATACTGGCCGGATGCTGCGGTAACGACGGTAACCGGAACGCCTGTCTGCTCGGTGTAAACCTTTGCCAGATCCTGCCATGCGCCGTCTGCTTCCGGTTTGAAGTTCAGGTAGTAAACCTTGCCTGCGCCCTCAGCTGCCGGTGCAGCTGCTTCTGTTTCAGCTGCAGCTTCTGTCTCAGCTGCTGCCTTTGTCTCAGCCGGTTTTGCGGATGAACCGCCGCCGCAGCCTGCAAGAACGCCTGCTGCCATCGCTGCTGTAAGTCCTAAAGCGATAAGTTTTCTTGATTTCATGCTTGCATCTCCTTCGTTTTTGTGTTGATTCCCCTCATTGGTTGAAACAATATGTCGTCCGGGAACGTTTTCGGTAACGTTTCCATAATACAAATTTACCACCCTTCAATACTTTTTTCAATGGTTTTTCTTTCGAAAATACTGAATACAAGAAAAAATGTCTGTTTTCTACAATTTCAATGTTTCAAATTTGTGCATAATGACAATTCTCCCGTTTGCAAAGTCCAGGAGGATCCCGGCCGGACCAGGGAAATGTATTCTCGTCAATCCGGGGCAAGTATGATATATTAGTAGTAATCGGTATTATTTCAAATGGAAGGAAGGACATTCAGATGAAAACGATCTATCTGGCAGGGGGATGCTTCTGGGGATTGCAGAAATATATGGACCAGTTTGACGGGATCATAAAGACTGAGGCTGGCTATGCCAATGGGAAGAGCAGCCTGCCTTCATATGAGGAGGTCTGCAAGGGCAGCGGCCACGCGGAGACTGTCAGGGTCGATTATGATGAGGACGTGATCTCATTGACGGAGATCCTGGAGCGGTATTTTATGGTCATCGATCCGGTATCCGTAAACCGCCAGGGCGGCGACGCGGGTGTGCAGTACCGGACCGGGATCTACTATACGGATGCCGGACAGCTGCATGAAGCCCGCCGGGTGTACCGGTTCGTACAGGAACGGTATGACAGGCCGCTGGCCGTCGAGCTGCAGCCGCTTGAACATTTTTATCCGGCAGAAGGCTATCATCAAAAATATCTGGACCAGAATCCAGGCGGCTACTGCCATATAGCGCCGGCTATGATGCATCTTGAGGAGAACGGTCAGACACGCCGAATCCTGGAGATGGAACACCGGCTGAACGCCTGCGGTAAAAATATCAAACAGCTTGAAAATGCACTTGATGTATTTGAGGAAACGCTTCAGGACCAGGCGGCCCTGAACGAGTATTACGGCAGTTCGTTATGGATGGATGACTTCGAGGACGACGAAAAAGGAAAGCTGCCTCCGCAGCTTTGGCGCGGCGTTCTTTCGGAGGACGCAGTGTATGATATGATGGACGATTTCAGGCAGCTGACGGAACGGATGCTCCGCCTCTGTGCAGATGCGGTGAAAACGCTGTAACGGAAAGTGAGGATGCGATGATGGAACTGCATTACGGCAGGCCGGATCAGATGGCCGGCAGGGAAGACAGGGAGATCAGGGTCTATGATTTCCTTGACAGTCTTGGCATCGAATACTGGCAGACAGACCACGAGAAACGGGCAAATACCATGGAGGACTGCAAGGAAGTGGATGCCGTCCTGGAGGCGACGATCTGCAAGAACCTGTTCCTGTGCAACCGGCAGAAGACAGATTTTTATCTGCTTATGATGCCGGGGGACAAGCCCTTTAAGACAAAGGAGATCCCGCCCCAGATCGGGTCGGCCAGACTGTCCTTTGCCCCGGAAGAAAAGATGACGGAGTTCCTGGATATTCATCCCGGCGCGGTCAGTGTCATGGGGCTCATGAACGATCAGGAGAACCATGTGCAGCTGCTGGTGGATGAAGACATTCTGGACGGGGAATTCCTGGGATGCCATCCATGCGTAAATACGGCCAGCCTCAAGATAAGGACGGCGGATGTGTTCGGGAAGTTTCTTGAAGCCGTACATCATAATTATAAGAAAGTACACCTGGAAGGAAAATAAACAGACGGAGGCTTGATCATGCTGACAATACAGAATTATATCAGAGCGGCTTCGCTTGAGGAGGCCTGGCAGCTCTACCAGAAGCGGGCAAATGTGCTTCTGGGCGGCATGCAGTGGATGAAGATGAGCCGCCGCAGCGTCCAGACGGCCATTGACCTGTCGGATCTCGGCCTGGACAAGATCGAGGAGGATGAAAAAGCATTTACCATCGGCTGCATGACATCGCTCCGGGCCCTGGAGCTGCATGAAGGCCTGGATAAATATACGGACGGCGCCATGAGGGAAGCGCTCCGGCACATCGTCGGCGTGCAGTTCCGGAATACGGCGACTGTCGGCGGCAGCGTGGCAGGCCGCTTTGGCTTTTCCGATGTATCCACGATCCTGCTGGCCCTTGGCGCGGAGGTCCTGTTGTATAAAGGCGGCCGGATGGAGCTTGAAGCCTATCTTGCTGCCCCGGGGGACAGGGATATCCTGACCCATGTGGTCATACCGAAAGGCCGGATGCGGTGCTGTTATCAGTCGGTGCGCATCGCACAGACGGATTTTCCGGTACTGACCTGCGCGGCTGTCAGGGATGAATATGCCGGCTGGCGTTTCGCTGTCGGCGCACGGCCGCATAAGGCCATGCTGCTTAAGGATGATGAATGGCTCCTTGGGCAGGCGGAGACCGGGGAAAAAATATCTGACGCTGCGAAAAGCGCCTTTGTATCCTATGCAAGAAAAATGATCCCGACGGCCGGCAACCTGCGCGGCAGCGCTGCATACCGCAGCCATCTGGTGGGCGTACTTGTGCAGCGGGCGATCGGGACACTTGAAGGAGGGCCGGCATGGAACTGAAGTTTATATTGAACGGAAAGCCGCAGGCGCTTGACGTCCTGCCGGATACACTGCTGATCGATGTGGTCAGACGCCTGGGATGCAAGAGCGTCAAACGCGGCTGCGAGACGTCGAACTGCGGCCTGTGCACGGTATTTGTCGATGATATGCCGGTCCTGTCCTGCAGTATGCTGGCCATGCGTGCTGACGGGAGAAACGTGACGACCCTCGAGGGACTGCAGAAAGAGGCAGCTGAGTTCGGAGGCTTCCTGGCAGACCAGGGGGCAGAGCAGTGCGGCTTCTGCAATCCGGGAACGATCATGAATGCCATCGCACTGTTCCGTGAAAATCCGGATCCGACGGAAGATGAGATCAGAGAATATCTCTCAGGCAATCTGTGCAGGTGCAGCGGCTATGAAGGGCAGCTGCGCGGCATTATGAACTTTATTGAATGGAAGAAGCGGGGTGGGCAGGCATGAGCAGGACAGAAACAAAGGTCGTCGGCAAAGGTATCCGCAAGAAGGACGCCATGCAGCTGGTGACCGGGCAGCCGGTCTATATGGACGATATGGTGCCGGCAGACTGCCTGGTCGTGAAACTTCTCAGATCGCCTCATGCCAATGCATTTGTGAAAACGATCGATACCTCCAGAGCCCTCCTGGTGCCGGGGATCGAAGCTATCTATACATGGGAGGATGTGGACCAGAACGGCAGACGCTACACTCAGGCCGGACAGACTTATCCCGAGCCAAGTCCCTATGACCGGCTGCTGCTGGACCGGCATGTGCGCTTTGTCGGGGACCCGGTCGCAATCGTAGCAGGTGCGGATGACCGCTGCGTGGACCGTGCCATGAAGCTGATCAAAGTGACCTATGACCTGCTGGAGCCGGTCCTGGATTTTCGTACGGCGCTGGACAATCCGGTGCTGGTACATCCGGAGGACAACTGGGAAAGCCTGGCGCCGGTCGGTGCGGACAACAAACGGAACCTCTGCGCCCATGAGGCCTGCGGCGATGGCGATATCGACGCGGTGCTGGCTGACTGCGACCTGGTGATCGACCGGACTTATCATGTGAAGGCTGTCCAGCAGGCGATGATGGAGACCTTCCGGACTTACTGCAGTATCGACGCCTACGGCAGAATTGACATACTTAGTTCAACACAGATCGTTTTCCATACGCGCAGGATCGTCGCCAATGCGCTGCATATCCCGAAATCGAAGATCCGCGTGAGAAAGCCCAGGATCGGCGGCGGATTCGGCGCCAAACAGACAGCAGTCTCGGCGGTCTACCCCGCCTTTGTGACCTGGATGACAAAAAAGCCGTCCAAGATCATTTTTACCAGGGAAGAAAGCCAGACGGCATCTTCACCCCGGCATGAGATGGAAGTGCATGTCAGACTTGGGGCCACGAAAGACGGACAGATCAGGGGAATCGATATGTATACCCTGTCAAATACAGGTGCTTACGGTGAGCATGGACCGACGACCGTGGGGCTGTCAGGCCATAAGGCGATCTCGCTTTACAGCAGCAGGATGGAGGCATTCCGCTTCGTCTATGATGTTGTCTATACGAATCATATGTCTGCCGGCGCTTACCGGGGCTATGGGGCGACCCAGGGCATTTTTGCCGTGGAATCTGCCGTCAATGAACTGGCGGCCCTGATCCATATGGATCCGATCGCCCTCCGTGAAATGAATATGGTGCGCGAGGGTGATGTCATACCTTCTTATTACGGAGAGACGGCCACCAGCTGTGCCCTGGACCGGTGCCTTAAGAAGGTAAAGGAAATGTCCGGATGGGATGAAAAGTTCCCGGTCCGTGATATGGGAAACGGCAAAGTCAGAACAATGGGCATCGGTATGTCCATGCAGGGTTCCGGTATATCCGGTGTCGATGTCGGCAGCGCAACGATCAAGGTGAATGACGATGGCTTCTATTCGCTGATGATCGGCGCGGCAGATATGGGAACCGGCTGTGATACGACCATGGCCCAGGTGGCTGCGGAAGTACTTATGTGTCCGGCGGACCAGGTTGAAGTATACGGTGCGGATACGGACGTTTCACCCTATGATTCCGGATCCTACGCGTCCAGTACGGCTTATGTGACCGGCAAGGCTGTGGAAAAATGTGCCCTCGAGATCGTGCAGAAGATCTGCATTCTCGGCGCGCAGATGCTTGACTGCCCTCCGGAGGATGCGGCATTTGACGGGCAAAGCGTTTATATTGAAGGCTGTCCGGAAAAGAAGGTTTCCCTTGTGGACATTGCGACAAAATCCATGGTGGGCAATACGACAGCCCTTGAAGCAACGGTCAGCCACAGTTCTCCGACATCGCCGCCGCCCTTTATGGTCGGCGCCGCTGAACTGGAGACAGACCTGATGACCGGCGAAATGAAGGTCGTGAATTTTTACGCGGCGGTCGACTGCGGTATGCCCCTCAATGAAAATCTTGTCCGGGTCCAGGCCGAAGGCGGACTCATGCAGGGCATCGGCATGACCCTGATGGAAAATGTGACCTACAATGCGAAGGGGGTGCTTGCCGAGAATTCACTGATGCAGTATAAGATCCCCACACGGATGGATATCGGCCATATCCATGTGGCCGTCTGCAGCAGTTATGAAGAATCCGGTCCCTTCGGCGCCAAGTCTATCGGCGAAGTCGTGATCAATACACCGGCTCCTGCGATCGCCGATGCAGTTTATCAGGCAACAGGCAAACGGTTTTATGAACTGCCCATCCTGCCTGAGCATGTATGTGTTAACGGGGACGGTTCTTTTTGACACACGAAGTGTGTCAAAAAGAACCGTCCCCGGCAACACACAGGAGTTGATTTGATATGAATGAGAATGAGAAACGCGGCAGTTTCGGTTCGCGCCTGGGTTTTATTCTGGTCAGTGCCGGCTGTGCTGTAGGTATCGGCAATGTCTGGAAATTTCCCTATGTTGCCGGAGAAAACGGCGGTGCTGTTTTCGTGCTGATCTACCTGGTTTTCATGGTACTGATGGGCATCCCTGTCATGACCATGGAGCTGGCCCTGGGACGTGCCAGCGGCAAAAGCGCGGTGGGTGCATACAAAAACCTGGAACGGCCGGGCAGTCCATGGCATCTGCATGGCTGGATCTGCATGATCGGCTGTTATCTGCTCATGATGTATTACACCACGGTTTCCGGCTGGATGGTGGATTATGCCTATAAATTTGCAACAGGTGCATTTGACCATGTGGAGACCGGGGAGATCGGGCAGGTGTTTTCAGAAATGCTGGCCAACCCCCGGGAGATGGTGATTTTTATGGCTATCACCGTGGTCGGCGGTTTCCTGGTCCTGAGCTTTGGCGTAAAAAACGGACTGGAGCGGGTAAACAAGGTAATGATGCTGGGCCTTCTGGCCCTGATCGTGGTCCTTGCGGTCCACAGCGTGACCTTAAAGGGTGCGGCCGAAGGCCTGAAATTTTATCTTTTTCCGGACATGGGGCGGGCAAGGACCGTTGGCCTTGGAAAGGTCATCACAGCAGCCATGAATCAGGCATTTTTCACACTCAGCCTTGGTATCGGATCCATTGAGATCTTCGGCAGCTATATGTCCAGGGATAATACCCTGACCGGCGAGGCGGTCCGGATCAGTGCCCTGGATACATTTGTCGCCCTGATGGCAGGCCTGATCATCTTTCCGGCCTGCTTCAGCTTCGGTGTACAGCCGGACCAGGGCCCGTCCCTGATCTTTGTTACCCTGCCCCAGGTATTTATCCACATGCAGGGAGGCAGGATCTGGGGGACGTTGTTCTTTGTTTTTATGACTTTTGCAAGCTTTTCTACAGTCACCGCCGTCTTTGAGAACCTGGTGGCAAATATCATGGATAACCTGGGCTGGAGCAGGAAAAAATCCGTGGTTTTCAATCTGGTCTTTCTGCTGATCGCCAGCCTGCCCTGTGTTTTCGGCTACAATATCTGGAGCGGTCTGCACCTGATCGGCGGCAGAGACGTCCTGGATACCGAGGACTTTATCGTAAGCAATATCCTGCTGCCCGGCGGCGCCCTGATCATGACCCTCTTCTGCGTCACCAAAGCCGGCTGGGGCTTTGACGGTTATCTGGAGGAGACCAACACCGGCACGGGCCTGAAGATGGGCTTCTGGCTGAAGGGTTATCTGCAGTTTGTTCTGCCGCTTCTGATCCTGGTCATTCTGGTGCGCGGCCTGATCTGATTTTGAGGAAAAAGACAATGAAACAGCTTTATACAGAGTGGGGCGAAGCCCTTGATCCTGAAAATGTGCTTCCTGAATATCCCAGGCCTCAGCTTGTCAGAGATACATGGAAAAGCCTGAACGGTTACTGGGAGTACACCTTTACAAAGAAGACAGAAGCGAAGACAGGGGACGTACCTCTGTCTTTCCGAAGACAGAGGTACGTCCCCTGTCTTCTTGTTCCTTTTTCGCCGGAGAGTGCCCTTTCCGGGGCGGGCAGGCAGCTTCAGCCGGATGAACTGTTGTGGTACAGAAGGACTTTTGACCTGGATGAGATGCCCGCGGGACGGCTCCTGCTGCATTTCGGGGCGGTGGACCAGACCTGCACGGTCTGGGTCAACGGACAGGAAGCGGGCAGCCACGTGGGCGGCTACCTGGCCTTTAAGTTTGATATCACGAAGCTGGTCCGGCCAGGTGAAAATGAACTTGTCGTGAAAGTCAGCGACGACTCGGATACTTCTTATCATGCCAGGGGCAAGCAGCGGCTCAGACGCGGCGGTATGTACTATACGGCCACCAGCGGCATCTGGCAGACGGTATGGCTTGAATGGGTGCCGGTCACCTATGTGACCAGGGTCTTTGCTGAGACGAGGGAGGATCTGAAAACCGTCGCACTGACGGTGATGACTAACCGGCGGCAGGCAGCTTCGGCCCTGCTTGAGGTAGGCGTTCCGGTCCACTGCGAGGACGATGAGTCAGAAGTGGAATTTCGTCCCTGGCTGTTCTGGCAGATAAAAACCGGTGAACCTTTTGAATTTGCATTGCCTGAAGCCAGGCTCTGGACGCCTGACAGCCCCTGGCTTTATCCTGTCCGGATCCGGCTTGAAGGCCCCTGCGGCGGGGATGAAGTGCTCAGTTACTTTGCTGTCCGTACTTTTACGCTTGAAAAGCAGAATGGGGAAGACTTCCCCAGGGTCTGCTTAAACCATGAACCTGTATTTCAGAAGGGCGTCCTGGACCAGGGCTACTGGCCCGACGGGCTGCTGACGGCACCGTCGGATGCGGCCATGATCTTTGACCTGAGGGAAATGAAAAAGACCGGTTTCAACATGGTCAGAAAGCATGTGAAGATCGAGCCGGACAGGTGGTATTACCATTGCGACAGGCTGGGCCTGATCGTCTGGCAGGATATTGTCAACGGCGGCGGCCCGGTGCAGTCCTGGTATGTGACTTACCTTGCCACAGCCATGTCATGGATCCGCCTGCATCAGAGCGATAAGGCGAGGATCCTGCTTTCAAGAACGGACCCGGAAGGGCGCAGGGAATTTGAACATGAAATGCGTCAGACCATCCGCCAGCTGAAGGGCCATCCCAGTATCTGCTGCTGGGTGATCTTCAATGAAGGCTGGGGTCAGTTTGAGACGAAGCGGATGGCGCAGATCGCCAGGAATGATGATCCTACAAGGCTCCTGGATCCGGCCAGCGGCTGGTTCGACCAGGGCGTCGGTGACTTTATGAGTGTCCATAATTATTTCAGGCCCCTGGCGGTATGGAAGGATAAAAAAAGGGCCAATGCCCTGACGGAGTTCGGAGGCAAGACCTTCGTGATCGAAGACCACAATGCCAGTGAAGAACTCTATGGCTACGGTGACTTTAAGAGTCTCGATGAGCTGCAGGAAGCTTATGACGCCCTGGATGCGGAGATGACAGCCCTGATCCCGCAGGGACTCTGCGTCAGTATCTATACCCAGTGGACGGATATTGAAGATGAGGCGAACGGGATTTATACCTACGACCGGAAGGTCCGGAAGATATGTGTTAACGGGGACGGTTCTCTTTGACACACGTGTCGTTGGGGACGGTTCTCCTTGA
>JAEIGA010015962.1_pt1 | contig 11430 bp, 5 predicted proteins | sample 9270691 | NCBI WGS metagenome assembly JAEIGA01 (sample SAMN17057246, study PRJNA624740) | gut metagenome | biome: biome; isolation source: fecal sample | host: Bos grunniens | place: China: Xizang | collected 2019
GTATAATTAAATTGTAATATAAATTTAGTTTCTACTCAAATAATTAGAAACGGGATTATGTTTAATATAGAATTTCAAGTTACTTCTCCCATCCTAAAATTTTCCTAAATGATAAGACTAGAAACAAGAAATATTTTACATCTCTACGGTTAATTTGTGCATTACAAAGTTTTAATGAGGAAAAGAAATAGTATCTTTGCAAGCATTATGGGAAAATCGCGAATTCTTATTTTCATATTACTGCTTACAACCTGCACTTTAACTAGTGTGGCACAAATATCAAAGGGAAATTTCGATCGCCTTAAGCGAGGAAATTTTAATCCTGGTTATGAGCAACAAAATAATCGTTGGAATGAAATTGACAACGATACAATTGGTGTTTCTTCAAAAACAGATATACCTGAGGGAATCTATGCATGGCGCGTAGATCCTATCTTTGGCGACATCGTTTCTGCTGATTTAGATACCATTCCTCATAATTTTCAAAATCAAGGAAGCACAAAGGGTTTGTTTGGTGGTTACTTGTCAACAGGTAATCTTGGTGCCCCTCGTAAAGCGCTTAGATTGTCGCACAACAATCTTGAATTGTGGCAAGAGCAATTTGTTTTTATGAACCCTTATGATTTTTTCATAGAACGTGCACACAATCAATTATTTACGAACACAAAATCTCCGTTTACGAATATTACGTATCATGAATGTGGGGATAAAGAGCACGGCGAAGACCGCATAAGCGCTTTGTTTGCGGTGAATGCTGGAAAGAAAATAGGTTTGGGATTTAATTTAGACTACCTGTATGGTCGAGGATATTATCAATCTCAAAATACAGCACATTTTAGAGCGGATATTTATGGTTCATATATAGGCGAACGTTATAAGTCACATTTATCATATCGCCTACAATATATGAAAACAACAGAAAATGGCGGTCTTGAAGATGACAGATATATTACAGAACCTGAGGCATTTGCTAATAATTATGAAACCTGGGAAATGCCAACAAATCTGTCTAAAACATGGAATAAAATCAATGTTAACTCTTTATTTTTTACACAAAGATTTAATGTTGGTAAGGTAAATATTGTAAATGATTCAACTTCAACAGATTCATTAAAGCCTGAGACACTATCGCCTACTACGGGTATTCCTCCTCTAACAGTGTCTCACTCTATGCAAATAGATCATGACGATCGTTTGTTTTTGAGTAATATTACTACTAACAATTTATCTCCTCTTTATTTCCGAGATTACTATTTCGCTGGAGACTCTGCATCTGATAAAACGAAACACTTTGCCATTCGCAATACCGTGGCTATAGAGTTAAATGAAAATTGGAAGAAATGGTTAAAAGCTGGTGCTAGACTTTACGTGTCACACAAACACGAGCGTTTTACCCTACCCAACTCCCCTACTTCATTTGATTCCTACAGATATAACTACTTTAACATAGGTGCAGAACTCATGCATCGTAAGGGTAAGATGTTAGATTATAACTTGTTGGGCGAACTCCGCACTCGTGATGGCAAACAATGGGGAGAATTTAAATTGCTCGCTAAAGGTGGGTTAAGAAAGAAGTTATTTAATGACACTTGTTTGGTTAATGTTTACGCACAATTAAGTTCGGAGGAACCAAATTTCTATTTCCGCCACTATCAAGGACGTAATGCATGGTGGGACAATGAAGGGTTGAACAAAACTCTTTATACAAGAATCGGTGCAGAATTTAAATATAAGAAAACGAAATTCACGCTACGTTTTGAACAACAAAACGATGCAACTTATTTCCAAGAAACGCTCTATGATGCGCCTCGTCCAAGAGGAAATAATGATAAACTACATAGCATTTCTGCCATACAAAATGGTAAACCCGTGCAACGTTTTGAGGCATCTATTTATCATTGGCAAACATGGGGAATTTTAAATTGGGAAAACGAATTGACCTATCAAACAACTTCCGATAAGTCTCTCTCCCCCGTTCCTGCATTTATGGCATATTTAAACTTATTCCTTAAATTCAGAATCGCCAAGGTGTTGAACACGGAATTAGGTGCAGATGTAAGATATTACACAAGATTTACACCTCAAGTTTATTCTCCAATTATTGGACAATATGTCTTACAAGACGAACGTAATGCGGAAAAAGTTGGCGGTTACCCTATTGTAAACGCTTATGCTAATTTACATTTGAAGCGTACTCGTTTTTACATTATGGCTTCTCATATAAATGCGTCACAACGTCAAAAGAAGGCATTCGAACTCCCCCACTACCCCATGAATGGTTTTACCTTACATCTTGGAATCAGTTGGAACTTTATAAATTAGTTTTCGAATAACATCCTATTCATTTTACCTTATATACTACACCGTCTTTTTTCCAGAATAGACGGTGTATGTTTACTTAATAACCCCAATAACCACTTATGAAAGACTTCGTACATTTGCATGTACACTCTCAATATTCCATTCTTGACGGTCAGGCATCTATACCTAAAATGGTAGATAAAGCGATTGCTGATGGTATGAAAGGCATGGCTCTCACGGATCATGGTAACATGATGGGTGTGAAAGATTTTTTTAATTACACCGAAAAGGTAATCTCTAAAGGTAAGAAAGCGCTTAAAGAACTTACTGCAAAATTAGAACTTATAGAAGCGGGAACTTACACACCAACGGGCGAAGAAGAAGGTCTTACGCTTGAACAAATTAAGGAAAAATTACTCCCTCAAATTCAGAAACAAGAACGCATTGCCAACTTTAAGCGCTTGATAGGTTGTGAGATGTATGTTGCTCGACGTGGCATGCTCTTGAAAGAGGGAAAGCAAGATACTTCAGGGTGGCACCTTGTTGTCATTGCAAAAAATCAAACTGGATATAAGAATCTCATTAAATTGGTAAGTAATTCGTGGGTAGATGGTTTCTATATGCGCCCACGAACTGAGCATGCACAACTTGAGAAATATAGCGAAGGTTTGATGATTAGTTCTGCATGTTTAGGGGGAGAAATTCCTAAAAAGATACAAGCAGGAGATATACCTGGTGCCGAAGCTGCTATTGAATGGTTTAAGCGCGTCTTCAAAGATGATTTCTATCTTGAATTGATGCGCCATAAAGTCACTGACCCTGCACAAAATGCGAATCGTGAGGTATATCCACTCCAAGAGGAAGTTAATCAGCAAATTATTAAGTTAGCGGCGAAACATAACGTCAAGTTAGTATGTACGAACGATTCTCATTTTGTTGACGAAGAAAACGCAGAAGCTCACGACCGCCTTATTTGTCTCTCAACAGGTGCTGACCTTTATTCATCTAACCGTATGCTTTATACAAAGCAGGAGTGGTTTAAGACACGTGCTGAGATGAATGAAGTGTTTGCTGATGTTCCTGAAGCACTAGAAAATACTTGTGAATTAGCAGATAAAACTGAGAATTACTCGATTGACCATGGTCCTATCATGCCGAATTTTGAAATTCCTGAAGATTTCGGCACAGAAGAAGGTTATCGCGAAAAGTATTCAACAGAAGATCTTTATAAGGAATTCACCGAGGATGAAAATGGAAATGTAGTTCTTACACGTGAAGAAGGCGAAAGCAAGATTAAGAAACTAGGCGGATATGACAAGTTATATCGTATAAAGTTAGAAGCAGATTATCTTGCAAAATTAGCGTACGAAGGTGCAAAATGGAGATATGGTGACCCTCTTGACGAAGAAACTGCTGCTCGAATCAAGTTTGAGTTGCACATTATGAAAACCATGGGTTTCCCTGGTTACTTCTTGATAGTTCAAGATTATATCAAAGTTGCTCGACAAGAGTTAGGAGTTAGTGTCGGTCCTGGTCGTGGTTCTGCGGCAGGAAGCGCCGTTGCTTATTGTCTTCGCATTACGGATATTGACCCAATCAAATACGACCTTCTTTTCGAACGTTTCTTGAATCCAGACCGTATTTCTCTTCCAGATATTGACGTCGATTTCGATGATGATGGTCGTGGTAAGGTACTTCAGTGGGTGACTGATAAATACGGTGCGGAAAAAGTGGCGCATATCATCACCTACTCAACTATGGCAACAAAATCTGCCATTAAAGATGTAGCGCGTGTGCAAAATTTGCCTTTATCTCAGAGTAACTACCTATGTAAACTTATCCCTGATAAATTGCCAGAAGATGAAAATGGCAAGAGTCCGAAGATGAATTTGGTGAATGCGATTGCTTGTATTCCAGAACTAAAAGAGGCAGAATCATCATCCGATCCCCTACTCTACGAAACAATTCGATATGCCAAGATGCTTGAGGGTAACGTTCGTAACACAGGAGTTCATGCGTGTGGGGTCATTATTTGTCGCGATGCAATTTCAGAGTGGGTACCCGTTTCTACGGCGGAAGATAAAGACACAAAGGAGAAATTGCTTTGCACACAATATGAAGGCAAGGTGATTGAAGAAACAGGGTTGATTAAGATGGACTTTTTGGGTCTTAAAACACTTTCAATCCTTAAAGAAGCAGTTGCAAATATCGAAGATAGTCTTGGAATTGAACTTGATGTTGACCAAATTCCAATTGATGACCCAGCCACTTTCCAATTATATTGTGACGGCAATACCATTTGCACCTTCCAATTTGAATCTCCAGGTATGCAAAAATACCTCAGAGAGTTGGAACCCACGGTCTTTGAAGACTTAATTGCGATGAATGCATTGTATCGCCCTGGTCCAATGCAATACATACCCGAGTTTATCAATCGTAAAAAAGGGCGTAGTCCAATTACGTATGATTTACCTTGCATGGAGAAGTACTTGAAAGATACCTACGGCATTACCGTTTATCAAGAGCAGGTGATGTTGCTTTCAAGAGAAATTGCTGACTTTACCAGAGGTGAGAGTGACAACCTTCGTAAAGCGATGGGTAAGAAGTTGATTGATAAACTAAATCAGATGTACCCCAAGTTTGTGAAAGGTGGTGAAAGTCATGGATATGATGCAAAGATATTGGAAAAAATTTGGGACGACTGGCGCGCTTTTGCTTCATATGCTTTCAATAAGAGTCACGCAACATGCTATTCGTGGGTGGCCTATCAGACTGCCTATGTGAAGGCAAACTTCCCCTCACAATATATGGCGGGTTACATGAGTCGAAGTTTGGATAACATTACGGAAATCACCAAAGCGATGAGTGAGTGTAAGACAATGGGAATTTCCGTTCTTGGTCCAGATGTAAATGGTTCGAAACTCAAGTTTAGTGTCAACCATGTAGGAGATATACGTTTCGGTCTCGGTGCGATTAAGGGCGTAGGAGAAGGGGCGGTTGAAAATATCTTGACTGAACGAAGCAAATCAGGACCATTCACTTCGGTTTATAATTTCGTTGAACGCATTAACTTAACGGCATGTAACAAGAAGTGTATCGAAAGCATGATTCTGGCAGGTGCATTTGATAGTTTTACGGACATCAAGCGTGAACAATATTTTGAAGTTGCTTCTGATGGTGAAATCTTTATTGATTCATTGATCAAATATGGCACTCGCTACCAAGTTGACCAGCAAGCGCAACACAATTCGCTTTTTGGAGATTTTGAGGAAATAGATATTGCAAAACCGCAACCTTCAAAAAGTTACGCAGGATGGAGCGACATTGAGCGACTTAATAAAGAGCGCGACTTAATAGGTATTTATATCTCCGCCCATCCGTTAGATAGTTATCAAATTGTGCTTGAAAATCTCTGCACAGCAACATTAGATCAACTTCAAGATAAATCAGAATATGCCAATCAGGACGTAACTTTTGGCGGAATCGTAAACTCCCAACCACGCGAAGGACTTACGAAGAAAGGTAATCCTTATGGTATAGTCTTGCTTGAAGATTATTCTAACACTCTTGAAATTGCCCTGTTCGGAGATGATTGGGCAAAATGGAAGGGTTATTTTTCAGCAGGAAATTCCGTATTTATCAACGCAAGAATTGAACCTCATCGCTTCCGCCCTGATGAATACGACTTGAAAATCGGAAATATAGAGTTCCTTGCAGACGTTAAGGACAAGCGAATTGAGAAATTGACCATAGACATCAATCTTGAGAAGTTAACCGAATATTCCCTTAATGAACTGCTTGCTCTCATTGAAACCAACGAGGGAGAAACGCCGCTTTTCATTAATATTAAGGATAATGACTATAACACAAGCATTACCCTCACGTCAAGAGGCAAATGCATTAATGTGAATAAAAATGTCATTGATTACCTCAGCAAGAACGACGTCTTCCGATATTCAATTAATTAATTCTTGCAAGTAATCTACGGCAAATTACATGTATCCCAAAAGTTATGTGTACATTTGCAGAGAATAAACATTTATAATTAACCTATTTAAATTTTAAATTAGCTCTAACACTAATAAGATTATGGAACACATTACAGATCAAAATTATCAAGAAATTCTAGCAAAGGGACTTCCCCTCGTATTAGACTTCTCAGCAACATGGTGTGGTCCTTGTAAGAAGGTAGCGCCCATCATGGATGAACTTGCTGCTGAATATGAAGGTAAGGTAATCGTAGGCAAGTGTGACGTTGATGAATGTGAAGACCTTGCTATGGAGTATGGCATTCGCAACGTTCCAACTGTTCTCTACATTAAGGATGGTAAGGTTGTTGACAAGCAAGTTGGTGCTGCAACAAAGAACGTATTTGCCGAAAAGCTCCAAGCTATTTTATAATCAAAAAAATCTATAAGATTATGGCAGCTTTTGAAGATGAACTTCTTGACGATGCGCAACACGACGCACAAGCAGTTTCCTACATGTATGCCCACCTGCCTCAAGAAATGCAGGAAAAGTTTTCTGAAGAAAATCTCTATTATTGCTTAGACTTAATTGAGACTTATCTCACAGAAAAAGTTGATTTTAGTGCCGAGGAAGTTGAACTTGACTTGGAAGTAATCACCAATTATATTCTTGAAGTAGCGAAAAAAGACGCCTACGAAGCGCTTGATGAAGAGGGCGTTTACCTTGCTGTAAATGCTTACTTTGACTTCGAAGAAGAAGCAGGCAACTTGTAATGCAATATCACAATTATTAATATGAAAATTAGGAAGAAAGCATCTTGTTTTTCTTCCTAATTTTTTGTTATATAAATATTTATAAAGGCATTAGAAATTTTCTTGACTTCAAAATTACATCAAACAAAAGTTATTATAAGGCTATTTGTTTAAATACTATTATAGTTGAAATTAAGAGTAACTTAGTGAAAATTCTATTACTCTTAATTTAAATTAAGTTACTTATAATTTCGGCTGTTTTAAAAGTAATTTTGGGAGTGATTTTAGAAAGGATTTTCGTAAGTCGAGAAATGGTAATTCTCTTATTCTAATAGACAAACTCTTTAGTAAGAATCGGCATTGCAGGGTTATTGATTCATAAATATAGTCAATAATTGTCGTTATAATTTATAAAATTAATGTATCTTTGCTTATTAAAAGTTTTAAGTAGAAACAGAGTACTTTATCTGACACGATTATGACTATTGATATTCTAATCTGTTCGTTAAATAAAGGGATTGTTAAAGTTCCTGACGTACTGCTTCCTGCAAGTGAGGGAGTAAGGTATATCGTTTCGTATCAATATACCGACGAACGCTATTTGGATTTGATTCCTAATGAATTGAAGGAACGTGCCGACATCACCTTATACCAATACAAAGGCGAAGGATTGTCTGCGAATAGAAACTTGGCCATGGATAAGGCTAAAGCAGATCTTATCATCTTTGCAGATGATGATGCCCGATTCACAGATTCGTCAATAGAATTGGCAAGAAGTACGTTTGAAAACAATCCGGATCTTGACGTTGCTTTTTTCACGGCAAGCACCTACACGGGTAAGAGTTTAAAGGACTACCCTAAAGAAGAACGTCTGGTGACAGAAATCCCAAAAGATTATTCCATCTCAGCAATTGAAATGGTTTGTCGTCGCTCAAGAGTTCAGAGTGTTGTCCGCTTTGACGAAAGATTTGGATTAGGCACGAAATTCTTGACGTGTGGTGAAGAAGATATTTGGTTGACAGATGCATTGCGATTGAATCTCACTATGAAATATTTCCCCAAGAAGTTGGTGGAAACGTCAACTATGCTTAAGAAATCCTTGGTTTATATTGATGCCGGTGTGCAACGCAGTAGAGGGGCTTTTGAATACTACATCCATGGATTGTATGCCTGGATAGTGTGCTTCAAATTTGCTTTTCATTCAGCAACTAAGGGTTATTGTCACTTTATCCCTATGATGCGCCATCTCTCCGAAGGTATTATTTATATGAGAAGAACGGAACGGAGTAATTAGAATTGTAGGCAATTAATTCAGTTAGGTTTATCAGACGTCTAGTTAACATATTAAAAATAATGGTAGGTGCTGTTTTGTGTACTTACCTTATTTTGTTGATATGTATCAATTTAAGACCTATCAAAGAAATCTGGATTGGTAAAGTTGAAAAGGAAGTCACAGATTTGCTTCAGTCAAAAGTGGAGATTGAAGATATTGACATTGGTCTGTTTAACAGAGTCATGATTAAGAACCTCATTGTTTACGACCAAAACAATGAAGTAATATTGCATACAAAAAAGTTTTCTGCAAGAATATCATTATTTGAATTAATCAGAGGCGAAATATCAGTCAGAACAATGCTTCTGATGGATTCAGATATACGCCTCTATCAAAACTCTCCTGAATTACCTGCAAATTATCAATATCTCGTTGACCTGTTTAAAAATCCAGACGAGCAAACCGAAAGTTCTAAGTTTAATATCAGTTCGTTAATCATCACCAGAGCAAATATATCCTTTGACAAAAGATGGTTGACGAAAAAAGAGGGATTTGATGAAAACCACATCGCAATCACGAACTTAAACACGAACCTTTCTTTATCCGTGCATGAACAGAATAAGATTCGTCTAAGAGTACGCAATTTTTCATGCGCTGAATCATGTGGGTTTAATATTAAGAACATTAATTTAATAGCAGAGAGCAATTCTAATGAATTTATTATCAATAATGCGAAGATTACTTTGCCCAATAGCGAAATTGCCACAAATGGTTCATTCTATGTAGGATTAGACTCATTAAATCCTACTCTTTCAGGAGAAATTAAGCTGCACAATTTAGCTGTTCAGGACTTCAATCGATTTTATCCCCCATTGGCGCAAAGCGACTTTACGTTCAGAGGCAACATAAATTGCACAAAAAGAGAAGACAGCGTTTCACAAATAAGTGTGGCAATAAATGAGGTAAAGAATCATTTTAACTTAGATTTTACAGCTAATTGCGCAAACTTTTCTAACTATAACCTTACTCTCCAAACTTTAAGTGCAGACTCCTTATTCATTAGTCATGTAACAAAAGTACTAAATAATAAGCATGGTGAAAAGTTAAACAGACTCAAACATATATCCTTAAACGGGGATGCTAATTATGATGTTAAATCACAATGCGGAAATGTGAACTTTAACATGAAATCCCCCGTTACCGGAGATGTCATTGTAAAGTCAAAACTCTTAGACCAAAGACTCAACTTAGATTTAATAACAAAGGGCACCAACCTTCATACACTCATAGATTCAAAAGTTTGTCCGGATTCACTTACTTTATCTGCAAATTTGCAGGCATTAGTAAGTGACTCAACCTTGCGTCCACAACAATTAAACTTACACATACTTGCTGCTAAAAATGACCACTATTATAATTTAGGTGATATAAATTCCAATTTTAACTTTAATAATAATAGTGTCAGATGCAATATCAAGAGTAACCATCCAGACTTACGTTTAAGTTTAGATGGTTCGTGCATGTATTCAAACAATCATGTTTCAAACATTAAACTTGATAGCAAAGTCCAACACATAGATCTTGCAAAGTTTGGTGTCAGAGATTCTTTACTTAAAGGCATTTGGAGCGGTAATGTTCGCTTAATTATTCCAAAATTAACGGAGAAAAACTTAAGTGTAGATTTAAGAGCAGACTCTATTGTTGCGAATAGAAGTTCCAAACCTTTCAAGGTGCAAAATTTAGTGGCGCAACTGGATTACAAGAAAAATGCACCCTCTAAATTTAATCTTTATAGTGACCCCATATCAATTAATGCAGAAGGCGTTCTTGACCATACTACCATATTCGAAACTATAAAATCAACACTTACACAACATATTTCAACATTTAACACAAAAGAATCGTATAGAGATCATTCCGCTCACAAATATCATGACAATTCATTGAGTTTCCTTGTGAATGTTCATAAGGGAGACTTTCTACATGACATGTTTTTCATACCTCTTGAAGTTTCAGATGGCACAACTATAGAAGGTCAATTATCTAAGGACAAAAGTAATTCATACATTTCTACCCGTATAGAAAGGGTAAATTTACAAGATTTTGAACTAGAAAATTTGTCGCTCCATTTCCAATCAAAAAAGTCTGGAGCAACTATGCTTTTACAAGCAAGAAAAAAACTTGTGGACGATAATCTACAATTCGTTTTAGGCGCTCAATTAGCAAATGATTTGCTTGAGACAAACATGGAATGGGATTGTATAAATCAGCATAACATTATGGGTAGCATTAATGCTATTACAAATTTTCAACCCGATAGTTCTATAGTTACAACCATATTACCTACTACCCTACTCCTTGCAGATTCTATTTGGAATATATCTAAGGGAGAAATCTATATTAAGGACCAAAAGCATTACATCAAAAACTTAACAATTAATACATCAGAACAAGCAATAACCCTAAATGGAGGTATATCGCAAACTTACCGTGATTCGCTCAGAGTTTCTTTTAATAATATCAATGTAGGCGATATCTTTGAGAAAATTAAATATAACAAACTCATATTTGAAGGGTTAGTTAGTGGAGATGTTAATCTAAGTCTTTCCCCTGGACTACCATTACTTAAATCTCAACTAAAGGTAAAATCGTTTAAATTCAATAAAGCATTGCTTGGAGATGCAGATATTAATGCTACTTGGGATTCATTCAAAGACAAAATCAATCTACGTGGAGACTTTGTAGAAGAAAATGTGGGATACACAAAGGCCAATGGTTATATCTGCCCAGCAAACGATTCAATTGATTTAAGGATTACCGCCAATAAAACAAATCTGACCTTTTTAACTCATTGGGTCAAGCATTTCATACAAGATATAAATGGCAGTACTTCTGGGTTCTGTCGTCTTCACGGTACCCTAAAAGATTTAGACATGAGTGGATTGATGAAGATTAACACCTCACTATATGTTCCTGTTAATGGAGTAACTTACAATTTAAGTGACGCTAGGATTGTTATAAATCCAGGTGAGTTTAATTTAGAACAAGGAGTTATCTCTTCGTCAGAAGGAGGCAACGCTCGAGTACAAGCACAAATCAATCATGACAAATTCAGGAATTTCCGCTATGATTTAA
>JAEIGA010015963.1_pt1 | contig 11430 bp, 8 predicted proteins | sample 9270691 | NCBI WGS metagenome assembly JAEIGA01 (sample SAMN17057246, study PRJNA624740) | gut metagenome | biome: biome; isolation source: fecal sample | host: Bos grunniens | place: China: Xizang | collected 2019
AATATCTTTTTTACCTAATGATATTTTCACTTCTTCCAGCACCGATAGTTCTCTAGGCAAGAAATTCCATACAATACTATCGGCTGTTAAATAAAAGTTTTCACTAACTTTCAAATTATCAAAGTTATAATACCCCATATCGGCCAATTCATCATCATTAGCAACATTCAAGTCACTACGCAATTTTGTTTTTAATGCCTCAATTACTTGACTTAAGGCTTCTTCAGGGAAAATATCGGAAGTCTCAAGTTTTTTCATTTCAGGCAAATTAAAAACATTATAGAAATGAAGTCTCGCAGGAGTATTGTCATCAATTAATGCAACTTCTTCTTTACAAATGCTAAGTGTACCGCAAGCATTATACACAGGATAAATCTTCACTTGAAGGTTACATTCACTCATTGGCTCATAATCACTCTCAATTACACCTTCAACGACTTCTGTACTACTTTCTTTATATTGATTAATTAGATTATCTACAAATTCGGGAAAAGCCGAAGCAAGCGACACCGAATCTGATATAATATTCAAAATATTTGTTGAATACATCTTCTGCAACTTCTCGGTACATTCTTTATCCTTATAATATTTAGGATAAGTTATTTCCACATCGGCCGATATATTACATTTTTTATTGTCGGTAATAAAATAACTCGCAGTATCATGCAAACTTATGGTTGCCATTGCAACAGTGTCACCCACAACCATGATAGAGTTTTCGGTTTTACCGCCCGTACAGCCATATAAACATATCATAATCAGTGACAAAGCACTCCAAAGTATCTGTCTCATCATCTTTTTTGTTCTTAAATGAATATAAAGATACAAAAAATTATACAAATCAACATTAATTCATCTATTTTTTCCCTTTTTCTATATTTATGTCAAATTTTATAACGATATTCGCGTAAAAATTAAAACGAATGTTACAAATAGGTAAAATTAATGAACTTGAGATAACCCACAGAGTGGATTTTGGTCTATATTTGGATGGTGGTGAAGCAGGAGAAATTCTATTGCCTTTAAAATATGCTTCCAGAGACATGAAACCCGGTGATAAAATTGAAGTGTTTATTTATCGAGATTCAGAAGACCGTCTTATAGCTACAACCGAAACCCCATTTGCACAAGTAGGCGAATTTGCTTTTTTGAAAGTAAAAGCAACCAACAATGTGGGAGCTTTTCTTGATTGGGGGTTGGCAAAAGACCTTCTTGTTCCTTTCCGTGAACAAAAGGTTCGTATGCAACCCAATCGCTACTACACCGTGTATGTATTTCTTGACGATGAAACACAGCGCATTGTTGCTTCAGCTAAGCTACAGAAATTCCTTGACAACAAAATTCCAAACATCAAAACTGGCGACGAAGTAAAAGCTCGCATATACCAAGAAACCGATTTAGGATATAAAGTTATCGTAAACGATTTGTTTTCGGGGCTAATATATCACAATCAAATTTATTGCGATGTGAATATTGGAGAAGTCCATTATGCAACCGTTCGCACTGTTCGTCCCGACGGAAAGATTGATTTGATTTTAGGAAAAAGCACTCGCAATCGTGTTACCGACCTAGCCGATGATATTCTTGACTATATACAAGAATGTGGAGGAAAAATGACGCTAACCGACTCTTCATCACCCGAAGAGATAAGAGAAACATTCCAATGCAGTAAGAAAGACTTCAAAAAAGCCATCGGAGCTTTATTCAAAGCAAAACAAATTCTCATCGAACAAGACGGAATACGCATTGCATAATACACATAAAGGGCGAAAAATTCGCCCTTTATTTTTTGTTTACATGTTTTACGGATTCCATTCACCGGCTATCATACGTAAATTGTTACAACCTATTGTTTGCATATCAAATATCTGATTGTTTCTACAATTTATATAAGTCAACTGCATATCAAACGATACATCTAGTGTTGTAATCATATTATTGTTACATAATAGTCGTTGCAACAATGGTAAATTACTTAGATTCAAATTGCTCAAATCATTATAAGAACAATCTACAAACATCAATTTACCACAACCGTTGACTTCTAGCGAAGTCAATCTATTGTAAGAACAAATCAAATCTTCTAGTATATCACAATTTTTAACCACAAGCGATGTCATATTGTTATCTGAACACATAAGAGTTAATAATGCCGGCATATTTGCGATATACATCGAATTAATTTCATTTCCATCGACATTGAGAGTCAACAAATTGGACAAACCGAACAAGTTAACTGTTGTCAACTTATTATATCCTGCATACAAGTTTTTCAACGCAGTACAGCCGGTTACTTCAATTGTTTCAAGATGATTACTTTGGCAATTTAGCGTCACTAGATTCATCGCATTGCTCACATTCAAGTCAATCAAGTGATTGTTGCTCACATTCACATCAACAAGCATCGGTGTATTGCTTAATTCTAGTTCCAACAGACGATTTTTGTACACAGTAAGTTTAGTAAGGACTGTACAACCATCAATCTTCAATTGGGTTAATCGGTTTCGGCTTGCATTAAGCTCCGATAGTGCTGTACATCCATCAACACTCAATCCGGTTAGTAAGTTACGTGAGACATCCAACTTTTTCAGACTCTTGAACGAAGCCAGGTTCAATACACCTGCCAACTTCTTGTCTTTCCAATCAATTTCAGTCACATGTCCTCCGTTCCATGATACACCCAGCCATGTAGCAGGACTTGATACATTAACACCTAAAGCCTGAGCATTTGTTCCCCCATCGGCTGATGGTTGATTTAAAAACGCTTGAATAGCTTTTACTTCTTTTGAATTAGGGGCTTGTGCGTAAACTATCATACTACTAAATATGACAGTAAACAATAAAAAAATTTTTTTCATACTAAATAAAAAATATGGCAAAGAGTTAAATAATAATCTTTGCCATATTAACAATCTTGATTAAAAAAGGTTTTAATTAACCTTATTAAGCCCTATGTTATACCACAGCTTTTCATTTTGCTGTCTCCTTTATTTCATTCAAGAAATAAGCTTGCGATTTCAACAAATTACGTGATTGAAGCACCATTATCTTAGTCTCATTCAATATGTTCAGATAAAGCATACTACCTCGCGTACTCATATCTCCGGTTTTCAATCGCTTTATTTGATTCTTAATCTTATCGGCTATAGTACCAAACAATTCATCTCTCATTACCATGATTTTATCTATATCGGTGAAATCTTTCTTGCTAAGCATTTCATTAATTTTATTAAAGATTTCATCAACTTCATCATTTATTTGCTTAAGGTCTTGAACTTGTTCTTCGGTAAATCCTCTATGATTATTATCAATGTGATCAAACGCCGGACGAGTACAATGCAGCAACGCCTTTGAAACTTCACAAAGGAAATCCACCACCTGAACATAATAATGCCCAGTTTCAACCTTTGAATCTTCAAGTTTCTTAAGAACCGATAAAATTTCATATTTACGTATATTAGCCTCATCATACATTTCTTTTGAAGCCTCTACCGTTTCTTTCAAAGCCTTTCTATTTTCATTAAATAATGCAACAAGCATGTGATTATAAATATATGAAACTTTTTCCATTGTTTCACTTACAACCTTTGTACAAGAATATAGGACATCTGTTTCTACATCTTTTTCGGTTATTACCGATTTTTTTTCTTCTTCATTCTTTTTAGATTTGAATATCAGACTGTGGCACAACGCATATCCGCACAATAATATAATAATTACAAGTGCAATCCATCCTCCCCACATCAATGCTATTCCTATTATATAAGATATCAAAAATGCCGAAATTGCTGTCATAAACCATCCTGAAATCACAACCATTACACCAGTGATACGGTACACCGCACTTTCACGCCCCCAAGCTCTATCGGCTAAAGAAGACCCCATAGCCACCATGAAAATAACGTATGTGGTTGACAATGGCAACTTAAATGATGTACCTATACAGATTAGCATTGCAGCAGCCGACAAATTCACGATGGCTCGTATATTATCATAAGCCTTTCCTCCACGTTCTTCCTCAGGAATAGGTATAAATTGCTTCTCTATCGCTTGGGCTACTTTTACCGGTACTATTTTTTGATAAACTTTGCTGAGATTTACAGCAAAACGTACCATTGCACGGGAAAAGGCGGTAGAATTGAAACGTTCTTCTTCATCATTTTGTGAAGCTAGATTCAGAGATGTCTCTGCAACCTTCATTGCAGTTCGAGAAAAGAACAAAGTTAATACCATTACACAACCGGCTATTACCAATATCCAAGTATTAGCCCTAGCCGGACCGGCCAATCCACTCATCAACATATTTGGGTCTCCACTCTCTAAAGCAAGATTATATGAATCCAATCCAGCCATAGGGACTCCTATGAAGTTAACCAAGTCATTTCCTGCAAATGCCAAAGCTAACGCAAATGTTCCCGACAGTATTGTAATTTTCATGATATTTACCTTAATTCGTTGTAGTAAGAACAACAAAATAGAAAATCCAACCCAACAATAAAGCAATATCATCGAAATATTGTCATTAAGCATCTGCATAATTTCAGCACTCAAGAGACCCGAACTTTTCAATCCTTTGAAAATTGCAAAATATAATATTCCTACTAGAGCAAATCCACACCATAATGCACCAAAACGATTCATTCTCTTTTCATAACGAAAAGAAAATAAAATGCGAGAAATATACATTATAATAACACCAACAGCAAACGATAGCACCACCGATACCAAGATTGCACTTATCATTGCCAACGCTTTCTCACTATTGATGAACGAACCAACGTCTGCAAGCGATAATCCTGCATCATTTGCTACCTTATAGCAAGTCACCGCCACTGCACTACCAAGCAACTCAAAAATTAATGAAACGGTGGTTGATGTAGGTAAACCAAGCATATTGAACGTATTCAATAGAATAACATCGGCTAGCATTGCGCCCACAAACAGCATCATCACTTCATTAAATGTAAATAACTCAGGATGAAACACACCACTACGAGCTACTTCCATCATTCCATTCGATGTTATAACACCCATAAGTATACCCAATGAAGCCACTATAAGAATCGTACGTTTAGATGCAACTTTTGTACCTAAAGATGCACCAATGAAATTTACAGCATCATTTGTTACTCCCACAACCAAGTCTATTACGGCAAGTACCGCCAAGACAATTAAAATAACAATAAAAATAGAATCCATAATTATTTGCTTTTAATATTCAATTCTTTTGTAATGTAAATATAAATTGTAGTCCTCCTTGCTTACGATTAGAAACCTTGACATCTCCATTATGGAACAAGATTGCATTTTTTACGATAGATAGACCTAAGCCTGTTCCTCCCATCTTGCGAGAACGACCGGAATCGATTCGATAAAAACGTTCAAACAACTTTGACAAATGTTCTTTATCAACGCCTATTCCATTATCAGCAAAGACAAACATATAACAGCTGCCCTCATCGGTTGCTGTGATAAAAATATCACGACCACCTGAATATGATAAAGCGTTATTCATTAAATTGATGAAAATTGATTCTACGAGCCTTTGATTTCCATTTATCTCCATTTTCTCAGGCACATTTATATTAAGACGCATACGTTTCTCTGTAGGATACATTTCTATATCCTTTTGTAATCCGGATAATATATTATTTATATTCACGTTTTCGCGTTCTATCTTACGACTTGCATCAGTAATTCGAGTTATCGTTGAAATATCTTGCAATAAAGAACTTAGTTGTTTCACATGTCCATAAGCTTTTTCTTGCAACTCTTGTATTTGTTCTCGGCTTAAACGATCCCCATTGTTTACCATTGTTTCAAGACACGCTTGAATGGCATGTACCGGATTTTTAATTTCATGATTAATATTATTGGTAAGTTGATGTTTTATTCGTTGTTTTTCTTGTTCCTCAAACATCACCGCCTGTATATTTTCATCTCTTTCTTTTCTTATCTTCTGCTCATTGATATACATGTTTACTATCATTGCCGAAATATCGCCCAATTCGTCTTGAGGAAACTCATATGTTTCGGATAAATCCAATGTTCCTTCTTCTGCCTTTGTAGCAAAATCTCGCAAACGATTTATCGTAAGGCCAATTCGTTTTATTGCAAAAAACGCTATGATATTTACTACAATTGCTATGATTATGATTATAAGACCATAAGCCCAATCAACTTGCAATGTTTGCAATAACGAATCACTATATGGCAACGCTGTACGCACAACCAACGAATTTCCTTTTGTTGCAGAATAAAAATAAACCAAATTATCCGCTTGTGATACACGCCTCAACATATACCCCTGCCCCTTTGACATAGCATCAGTAAATTCTTTTCTATCACTATGATTACCCAATGATTTTACATGAGAATCATATAATATCTTTCCTGAAAAATCTATCAAGGTAACTCGAACAGAATCGGACTTAATCGTTTTTCTGGCTTTGAATCGTTCTATATTACCATCATAGCTTATTTCTTCAAGAATTTCGGTATTCAGCAACTGTAACTGCGAATTTAAATTCTCTATTTTAAGCACTTTCTCTCGAGTACACAATAAAACGAAAAAAGCAAATGTCAAAATCCAGGTAAAACAGCTAATCACCACAAATAATCTCGTCTGATATCCACTATTTTTCTTTTTTGAATCCATAGCCATAACCTTGCTTTGTTATTATATTATTACCATAAACACCCATCTTTTTGCGCAATCGATTGATATTTACATCAATAGTTCTATCAACAACATAAACATCATCATCCCACACCTCATCAAGAATTTCTTCTCGGGAGAAAATCTTATCGGGTGTATTCAATAACATCTTCAAAATATCAAATTCTTTTTTAGTAAATGATACATCTGTACCATCTATTCTACATTCTCTTTTTCCTAAATCAAGTTCAAGTGTCTTATATTTAATCTTTTGTTCGTTCGATTCTTTTGGTTGAGAGCTTCGACGCAACACACTTTTCACCCTCAACACAAGTTCCTTCATTGAAAATGGTTTTTTTATATAATCATCGGCACCACACATGAATCCATCAATAATATCTTTCTCGTCATCTTTTGCCGTACACAAAATAATAGGAACATTTCTAGTTCTTTCATCGGCTCTAATGATGGTCGTGAGTTCTATTCCTGTCATTTCTTCCATCATCACATCTAACAATATAAGAGAATAAGAACTTAGTGGCATACGCTGAGCTTCTTCGGCCGAATAAGTCACATCAACCTTATAACCCTCTAATTCAAGATTCAATTTCAAGACATCACACAATGTTTTCTCATCATCTACTACTAAAATTCTTTGACTATCTTCCATAAAAATCATTCATTTTTATTGAACAGTACAAAAGTAGCCCAATATATTTCAACATTTATAACAATCTTGTAACATTTTTAGAAAAACTTAAACCTCGTTTCCTAATTCTTGGTGCGTTTTTCACAAAGAATAAAGACTTTTATATATACATTTCTACTAGCCACAATAACATTATTTGCGCGTTTTGTCGTATATTTGCAAAATTAATTTTTCTTTTTATGATAAAAAATACATTACATAATATCGGTGTATATAGCATGTTTATTTGGCGAGTATTCTCTCAGCCCGACAAATGGGGTGAGTTTTTCCGCCGATATATAAGCGAAGTCATTAAGCTCGTTATCGATTCAATACCTCTTGTATTGATTATTTCTCTGTTCATCGGAGCTGTGTGTACTATTCAAATGAAATTGAATATTATGTCGCCACTTATCCCTATGTATACAGTGGGACTTGCCACACGAGAAATTATTCTATTGGAATTCTCGTCTTCTATCCTTTGTTTAATTTTAGCAGGGAAAGTAGGTTCGAGCATAACTTCTGAAATTGGAACAATGCGAGTTACCGAACAAATCGATGCACTAGAAATAATGGGTATCAATTCGGCCAACTTCCTTGTTCTACCTAAAATCGTAGCATTTGTTACATTTATTCCGGTATTAGTAATATTATGTATGACAACAAGTCTTTTCGGTGGTTACCTTATTACAATACTCACAGGAATAGTTTCACCCGAAACATACCTTTATGGTATCCAAACGCTGTTTGTTGAATGGTATGTGTGGTATGCACTTATCAAATCATTATTCTTCGCATTTGTAATAAGTAGCGTAGCTTCTTATTTCGGCTATCATGTTACAGGCGGAGCCTTACAAGTGGGAAAAGCCAGTACCAACGCTGTAGTAACGAGCAGTATCCTTATACTCTTGCTAGACGTAATATTAACTAATATAATGCTACAATAATACGGCCATGATAGAAGTAAAAAATGTCATAAAGTCTTTTGAAGACAAAACTGTACTTAAAGGAATAAGTGCCAAATTTTATGATGGTAAGACCAATCTTATCATAGGTCAATCCGGTTCGGGTAAAACTGTACTAGTAAAAAATCTTGTCGGACTTTTGAAGCCCGATCAAGGGGAAATACTATATGATGGTCGCGACATCACTAAAATGTCGGTAACACAAATGAAAGAAATTCGCAAAGAAATAGGTATGCTTTTTCAAGGCTCTGCTCTATTTGATTCCGAAACTGTAGAAGGCAACGTAATGTTCCCTTTGAAGATGTTCTCCGACATGAGTTATGCCGAAATGAAAGAACGTGCTCAGTTCTGTATACATCGCGTCAACCTTGACGGTGCAAATCACAAATATCCATCAGAGATTAGTGGTGGTATGCAAAAGCGTGTGGCCATAGCACGAGCAATTGCGCTAAATCCTAAATATTTGTTCTGCGACGAGCCAAACTCAGGCCTAGACCCCGAAACATCCATCCTTATCGATGAGCTTTTGAGTGACATCACACATGAATATGGTATCACCACCATTATAAACACTCACGATATGAACTCGGTGCTAGGTATTGGCGAAAACATCATCTTTATAAACAAAGGTAATCTTGAATGGACCGGAACCAGCAAAGATGTGTTCACTAGCGATAACCAAGAGCTGAACGAATTTGTTTTTGCAACAAACCTATTTAAAAACGCAAAAAATTATATGCTACAACAGCTACAGAAGTGAAATCGAAATTCTATCAAAAGTTTTTTTCATTCTCACCTCAAAAAAACAGCCGAAAATATTTTGTAGTTCCGAAATAATGCGTACCTTTGCATCCGGATTCGCGTGTGTGGCGTAATTGGTAGCCGCGCTAGACTTAGGATCTAGTGCCGAGAGGCGTGGGGGTTCGAGTCCCTTCACACGCACGAAACCAAAAAAGGTTCATCGTTGATGAACCTTTTTTTCTTTTACTTCATTCTGCATCATTCACTTAGGAATGAAACTTTCCTCACTACATTTTCTTTTACCCCTTGATTTACGACCAATAGATTTTCCGATAAGTACAAAATCTCCCATGTACCCGAAATAAAATCATTTCTATAATCAAAACCACAATAGTTTAGATATTTACCATTTTCTAGATTAAGCCCCAATTTATTCTCATCAAACTCCCAATCTATTTCGTCGGCCAAATAATATATCCACACCTTATAATCAATAACCATATCACCGACTTTTTCCTTAGAAGTTGGCCCACCTATTTTTGATTCTGTATAATAGGACGTATTTAACTTCCATTTTCTATTCTCGTACCACTCTTGATGGTTATACAGAGGACGCCATTGTTTACCAACAAGTTTATCTTTCATGGTTTTAACACGCTTAGATTCGGCAACTAGTTCTTCGTTATAAGCAATTTCTTCCTTACTTAAATCACGTTCAAATATAATCAACGAGCTATCTCTAGTGGTTTCATTACGTAACACAAGATTCTTATCACTCATTAATTCTATTCTATAATTAACAGTGCGCCAACCGCCTTTTCTATCCGACTCATTCACCACAATATAATCACCTTCAAGGTTTCTACCCTTTTGGCGCCAATCAAATTCCTCTACCGGAGTGTTTGACATATAGTATTCAAATGTTTGTGACTCATTTTTAAGCATGCCATCTTTTCTTACAGGATATGACCTTGTTACATGAGTCTTATTATAACTAAAGGTGATTTTACTACGATTCCATGACACAGTATCCAACAAATACCATTCATTTGCCATTAATTGATTTTGCATTGGTTTCAATTTTGCCTCATCATGCCCTACCTTCCCCAAACTATTCTCGTATATCTGTGGAGCTATACCCTGAGGATAAACACAATTTAGCACCAAACGGGTATCCGACAATGTTGAAATATCATAATTTACAGCTTGCCATTCACCATCTTCATCTTGCTCATTAATCACCAAGTAGATTCCATTTTCACGCGTACCCACTTTATCTCTATCAAACTCAGTAACAATTGTATCCGATAAATAATATTCCCACAATTTCCATTTTGGGAACTCTTTTCGTCTATTTTCAGCCATTACACACTTCAAAACATACCAATTATTGAATGTTTGCTCCACCGCTTGCCTCTTTCCTGTAATTTCATCTAGTTGATACCACTTTCTTTCAGTCAACAATTTTCTTGTAGAAATAATCTCCCCTTTCTTAGTTTCTTTTTCATCGGTAAAATAATATTTAACAAACTCTTTAGAGATATTTTCATCAACTAATTGCAACCCACTTTCTGTTATATCTTTAATTTTGAGACAAATAGCATTTGATGCTTTACTCTTAGACGAACGTCCTATTACGATAAACTTTCCCGTGCGATATTTTCCTACTTTGGTAGGATCAAAATATTTCTCATATTTATTGGAAAGATAGTATTCTTGTATTTTCATTTTCATATTACCATCTTGATCGGACCCTATTGTCAAACGCTGAGTCCCTGTAAACCGATAATAGAAATTGTTTCGTGCTTGCATATTTTGCATATCTAGCTCATACCAATCCTTGTTTATCAACAATTCCATTGTAGTAAAATCTTTTGCGTATGTTAATGTTACAACACACAACAATATTATAGTGAGGCAAATGCTTCTTCTTAACATGGTAATTTATATTTTATGTTTATTTCAGGACAAATATAACAAAAAGTATTGTTTTATTTTAATATAAAACAAAAAAAGCTGATAATCATAAAGATTATCAGCTTTGTAGTGTCCGAAATGAGACTCGAACTCACACGAGCGTAAGCTCACTACCCCCTCAAAGTAGCGCGTCTACCAATTCCGCCATCCGGACTTGATTTCACGCCCGACTTCGCGTCGCATTTGGCGTTGAGCGAAAAACGGGACTCGAACCCGCGACCCCAACCTTGGCAAGGTTGTGCTCGACCAACTGAGCTATTTTCGCATTAACTAGTTCAAAATTTTCTAAAAATTGAACCCAACAGTCTGTTTATGAACTCTTTTTTGAGCGAAAAACGGGACTCGAACCCGCGACCCCAACCTTGGCAAGGTTGTGCTCTACCAACTGAGCTATTTTCGCA
>JAEIGA010015964.1_pt1 | contig 11430 bp, 12 predicted proteins | sample 9270691 | NCBI WGS metagenome assembly JAEIGA01 (sample SAMN17057246, study PRJNA624740) | gut metagenome | biome: biome; isolation source: fecal sample | host: Bos grunniens | place: China: Xizang | collected 2019
ACAGGAAAAGTTCTTCATGGCTGAGAACCTATTGAAAGTTTATGAAAATGCTTCATGTGTTATTACAGACAGACTTCACTGCGCTCTTCCATGTTTAGCACTTGAAACCCCAGTAATGTTATTTAATGAAAGGGGCATGAAAGAGAGATTTGATGGAATTTCCGAGCTGCTTTTGGAATCTAATATGGAAGACTATCAAAAGGATTACAATATCTTTGATGTTGAAAATCCACCTGAAAATTCCACTGAATATCTAAAAATCAGAAAAGATCTGATTAAAAAATGCAGTGATTTTACAGGCCACATCAACAATTCCTGTTACAGTGATGTTTCATATAATGAATTGGTTGACAATAATACATTAATATTATCCAGAAATGCAATGGAAACCAGAAACTACTTTAAGGAAGTGCTGAAATATCATGAAAAAACCCAAAGGGAAAACAACAAGCAAATTTCAAAACAGCAAAAGGAAATTGAGAAATTAAAATTGGAATTGGAAAAACAGAATGAATTATTAAAAAAACAGGAACCTCAAAATCCTGAAAATAGTTCTTCATCAATAAGTAAAGTTAAAAATAAATTATTTAAAAGATAAAGTGATTATTATGTCTTTTTCAGAAAAAATATTAAGTAAAAGTGATAGCTACAATTTTTATAAGGATGAATATGAAAAGCTTTTACAAAAAGATAAGGAAAATCAGGAATTAATCAAATCTCAAAAAACTGAAATCAACGGTAAAAAGAAGTTCATTGAAAAGAAAAAGATTGAAATTCAGGATAAAAATGATAAGATTAAATCATTGAGAAAGGATGTTCAGTCACGTGATGATACAATTTCACATTTGGAAAGTGAAATTAATGAATACAAAGACCTATTCAATAGTTTGAATGAAAAGTATCAAAAGATTAATGCAGACAATCATAAAAAGGATTTGAAAGAGTTGAATATTGCTTATGTGCTGAATTCTTTTCCGGAACATTCCCAGACCTTTGTTATAAGTGAACTTAAATGGTTAGTGGAAAACAATTATAATGTTAAGGTATTTTACAAAAAAGATCCATATAAACATATTGATTTGGATTTTGAGATTGAATACGAACATTTTGACACTAAAAAGCAACTGATGAAATTGCTTATTGATTATGAAATCGAATTCATGCACACTCATTTTGTCTATCCGATTTGCAGCAACTTCACATATCCGATTGCGGAATGTTTAAAAATTCCGTTTACTGTGTTTGCACATGCATTTGACATTTTCACAAAAAAATATCAGGAAATCAATAGGATTGCAGATATCAGCAATTCCGAGTTATGTTTAGGCATTTATACATTAAGTGATTTCCATAAAAGCTATCTGATTAATCAGGGTGCTAATGGGGATAAAATTGTTATCACCAAACAGGCTACCGATTATGAGATATCTGAGTTCAGCAAAAATGAAGATAAAATCAGAAATGTTGTATCCATTTCAAGATTTGTTGAAAAGAAAGGTTTGGACGTTTTGATTGATGCTGCAAAGCTTCTGGAAGATGAGGATTTGGTGTTTGAAATCTATGGATTTGGTGAGTTGGAGGATGAACTTCAAACTCAGATTGAAAAGTTAGACTCAAAAAACATTTCCATTAAAGGAGAACTGAATCCGGAAGACGTTAAAGTAAAATTAAAAGAATCTGATTTAATTGTTATTCCATGTAAAATAGCTGAAAATGGTGATATGGATGGTATTCCAACTGTTATCTTTGAATCCATGGCTGTTGGACTTCCTGTCATAACCACTTCCGTTTCTGCCATTCCTGAGATTATTGTTGATGGTGAAAACGGGTTTATAATAGAGCCTGAAAATCCTGAATTATTGGCCGAAAAGATTAGGGAAGTTGTTTCACTTGATTCCCAAAGGTTATATGAAATCAGATGTAAGGCACAAAGTGATGTTGAAAACATTTCCAGCGTTGAAAGAACTATGCAGACATATATTGATGTTTTAGAAAAGTCATTTTAGATAATATGAAAATATCTGTTATTCTTCCGGTATTCAATGGGGAAAAATTCATTAAAAATGCTATTGATAGTGTGTTGAATCAATCCCTATCTGATTTTGAATTGATTATCGTTAATGACGGATCCACAGATAATACTCTTAAAATAATTGAATCTTTTGATGATGAGAGAATCACTGTTATTAACCAGTCAAATCATGGTCCTGGAGCTTCCAGAAATAAGGCTCTTGAGATTGCCTGCGGAGAATATCTGATGTTTTTAGACAGTGATGACTGGTTTTGTGAGGATGCATTCAGGATAGCTTACAGTGAAGCAAAAACTAAAAATACTGATATATCTCTATTTCAAATAATCAAATACAATCAGGGCCAGTACAGTGAAAATGACTGGTTTAATCTGAATACTTTCACCGAAGAGTTTGAAAACAGGGTATTTAATCCTCATGAGTGTAAAGATTTCCTGTTTGATATATCTGTAAGTGCCTGTCAGAAGATTTTTAGAAGGGAATTTATCGCAAATATTAATGCAAGGTTTCCTGAAGGCATTTATTTTGAGGATATGCCTTTTTTCTTTTATACATTCCTGAAAGCTGAAAGAATTTCAATTATTAAAAGGCATTTGTATGTCAGAAGAAAACATCCAGATTCAATTACCGAGTCTGTTGACAGCAAGTTTTTGGATACCGTTGAAGCTGGGCAAATATTGATTGACATTTTCATTGAAAATGGATGGTATGATATGTATCTTTTTGATTTACTTGCCTTCAAAATCAATGGTCCTCGATATGCTTTAATGGGCATTGAAGAAAAATACAAGCAACAGCTATTCATGTTAATTAAATCGGACTACAAACAAATTAAATCAAGTCAATATTATCAGGACTATCTTGATAATTTAGGACCTGTAAAAAGGAAATTCATGAGTGATGTATTGAGCTGTGATGACTACAAAGAAATAGATTTATAGTAATTTCTACAAATAATAATCTATGAGAGAGAAATTTAAATCTATTTTTAATAAATTTACCAATGATTCATTTATTGAGATTACAAATATTATTAAAACCGAGAATAGTATAGATATTAAATTTAAAACCTCACCTGATTTGAACCAATTTTTAAAAGAAAAACACCATTATATAGAATATTTAAAACTTGATTATGATTTAAGGGAATGTCCCGACAGCATCTGTGCCATTCCTTCAGTTTCAAATTTATTGCCGATAGTCTGGTTTTTTGATATTAAACTTATTGTACCTGAATTGGATAAAAGCTTTTATGACTCCATAGATGACATTAAAAGCGGATATCAGCAAATGTTTCCATTCATTAAGTTCAAGGGAAAAATAACCGTTGCTAAAGTTGTTGATAATGAATATGTCCCGGAGGACAATTCGGTAATCCTGTTCTCACAGGGTCTTGATTCCCTGAACACCTTTGTAAATCATGAAGATGAAAATTTGCATTTGACTACAATTCACGGTTCTGATATTCCATTAAGTAAAGTTGAAGGTCTCAATTATCTCTCCAAAACCATAGATGAATTTGCATTAAAGTATGGATGTGAAAATTCATTTATAAGATCCAATTTCAGAAGATGCATGAATTATCCCAACTTGGATGATGAACTTCCAAAAAACATGAAAAAAAGCTGGTGGCATCAGTTACAGCATGGAATAGGAATTCTAAGTCATGCAGTCATTATAGCTTATGAGAAGAAATCAAAGCATATCTATATGGCAAGTACACATTCTGAATATATTGCCGATTATTTGGATGTAGATTATGTTCCCTGTGCATCATCACCTATTATTGATAACCGCTTCAGGTTTGCAAGCGGTGATGTCATTCATGACGGATATGAATACAAAAGGATTGACAAGTTAAAAAACATCATAGATTACTCAAAAACCCATGGAGCGATGAATTTAAGGGTTTGCTTCATATCCAATGATGGTGACAATTGCAGTTCATGTGAAAAATGCAGCAGATCCATATTCGGATTGATAAGTGAAGGTGAAAATCCTAATGACTACGGTTTTGATGTAAATGAAGAAAAACTTTATGAAATTAAGGATAATCTTGATTTCCTGATGGATGGAAATGAAAAGAAAGGATGGCGCAGGCAGGATTACAGACCATACTACTGGATTAATATTCAAAATAATTTCCAAAAAAACGAGGAAGAATTCAAGGATAATGATGCCTTGAATTGGATTTTAGATTACGAATTTTCATGATGTCAGAACATCATACCATACAAACTCTTCACCTGCAAAATAACTGATTAAGATTGACACCAGTGTAATTATAATGAATATTGTGAATACATCAAACGGCATCAGAATCAAAAAGAGTGCAAATAGAAGTATTTCAGATATTATGAATATCAGTCTTTTGTTTTTTACATCTATATAACTTAATATGCCTAAAACAATAGGTGTTGCAATAATAGCTAAAATGAAGAATATTGACATTTCGAGACTTATCATATCTGTTATTGGCATGTTAAAGAGATACATGTACAGATACATTTCCAGAACTGTTAAGAAGAATCCCTGAACACCGCCGCAAATGGCCTGAGCAAGGGTATGCTTTTTCAAAAGCACTCTGGACCAGATAACAATCGGATAAATTACACCAAAAATAGCACCTAATGGACCCAAAAGCAGAATTAATGCTGCAATCGGTCCGCTGATTCCAGTTGTATGGACACTGATTTTCCATTTAATTGTAATCAACAATACCACACCGGTATTTACTGCATAACACAGAAGGAGCAATGTCAGGAAATTGTCAACGTTTAAAATGAAAGATATTATGACACCGATGAAATAGGATATTATGCCTATTATTAATGGCATGTAGCGGTCTTCCCTGTTGGAAATATCCTTGTCTGTGTTGAGTTTTTTTGCCCAGAACATGATGATTGCCATAGGCAGTGCTGATGTGAAAATAAGTGAAATCAGCTCCATTATGATGAATTTGTTAAAATCAAAAACACCATTTTCAAATGATAGGACAAGACAGATTACGAGAAATAGTGGAATAGTAATAATCGGAGGATTGGTTATTGTAGATATTGTTTTTGCTATTTTTGTCTTATTCATATAGTTATTTATACTTCTTTTAAATTAATAAGTATTATGAAAGTAAATTTAAGACCTCGTTCAATGATGTTTCCGGCCCCTGCTGTCGTGGCCAGTGCTTATGATGAAAATGGAAAAGCAGACTGCTGCACACTTGCTTTTGCAACCATGTGTTCCCATCGTCCCCCTGCTGTCATGATAGCCATCAACACTACCTTAAAAAGAAAAACACTTAAAAGTATATTGCATTCAAAGGAATTCACCGTTGGTTTTGCAAGCATTGAACATGTGGCTGAAACCGACTATTTTGGAATTGCCTCCGGATATGATACAGATAAGATCAAAGACGTTAATTTCAACATTAAAAAAGCCGAACAGGTCAATGCACCTATAATTGAAGAGTTCAAGGTATCTTTGGAATGTAGGGTTATTCATACTGCTGAAGTTGGAAGCCATACTCAGATTACCGGTGAAATCGTTAATGTTCAGGCTGAAGAGGACGTCTTGAATGAAAAGGGTAAGATTTCATTTGAAAAGCTTAATCCTTTAGGTTATGATGATATTTCCCATAGCTATTTTGAAATAGGCGATAAGATTGCCGATGGATTCAATGTTGGATTGAAATATAGAAAATAACAGAGAAAAGTTTAAACACCATAATTGTTGCAAGTGCAATAGTTGTCAATGCAACAGTTTATATATGATGAAGTCATAATAATATGTTATGAAATCATTAGTAGTATATTATTCAAGAACAAATGTTACAAAAAAACTTGCAGAAACTATAGCAAGTAAAATTAACGCTGATATAGAAGAAATCAAACCAAAAGTAAATTATCAAGGAAAAATGGGATACGTTCGTGGAGGAAAGGATGCAATTTCAGAAAAAATCGTAGACCTGGAAACCTTGAAATATGACCCTGCAGACTATGATGTAGTTTATCTTGGAGCACCTGTATGGGCCGGAAAAGCTGCAAACCCATTAATATCCTACATCAAACAAAACGAAGGAAAACTAAATAACGTAAAACTCTTCGTAACTGCTGGAGGAACAGGTTTTGATGGAGCCCTTGCACAACTTGAGGAAGTTACTACCAAACCACAGGCTAAACTAGGGTTAACCTCAAGAGAAGTGAAAAAAGACTTGTTTGAAGATAAATTATCATCATTTATAGAATAGATACTATGTCCTTTGAAGAACTCAAACAAATCGATGCAACAACAATACCTGTTGGAAAATTGCTTTACATGATTGGAAAGGGATACATGACATATGTAAACCACAAGATAGATGAATTCGGAATAAATACTACACAGCTTCACCTTTTGTTTGAAATTTCATACCAATCAGATGCAAACCAGGAAAATATAGCTACAAGATGCAACATTAACAAAGGATCCGTTGCAAGATCAATCAAAAAGCTTGAAGACATGGGACTGGTAATAAGACAGATTGATGAAAACAACAGAAGACAGAATAAATTATCTTTAACAAAAGACGGTGAAGAAATACTTGAAAAATCAATCAAAATACTTAAGGATTGGGAAGATTCAGTAATATTGGAAGACGGATATATCGAAAAGGAATTACTTCAAAAAGTACTGAAGGAGATAGCTGTGAAAACTATGGAATTAAATCAGGGAGAGTGAAAAAATGGCTAAGAAAAGTAAAAATATTGAAATGATTACAGGAGATCCCAAAAAAGCTATTATTAAATTGGCCCTTCCTATGATGCTTTCAATGTTATTGATTATGCTTTACAATCTTGCAGACAGTATATGGGTAGCCGGACTTGGAGCTGACGCTCTGGCTGCAGTCGGATTCATCACACCGCTCTTTATGGTATTGGTAGGACTTGGAAATGGTATCGGAGCGGGAGCAAACTCATTGATTGCAAGAAACATCGGTGCAAAAAACTATGAAGAAGCAAACAATTCAGCATTGCACGGTATCCTATTGTCAGTTATTATATCCGCAATATTTACAATATTGATAGAAGGATTTATGGTGCCTATCCTCCAGTTTATGGGTGCTGGTGAAACCATCGGATATGCAATGGATTACAGTTACGTCATATTCGGATTTTTATTCATCTTCGTATATTCAGGAGTGTCCTCTGCAATATTCAGGTCTGAAGGAGATATGAGACGTGCAACAATTGCAATTGCAGTAACAGCAATAATGAACATGATTCTTGACCCGATCTTTATTTATACATTTAACTTTGGTATTTCAGGGGCTGCATGGGCAACCGTAATATCAGCATCCCTTTCATGTATCATAATGAGCTATTGGATATGGGGTAAAAAGGATTTATACCTTGACTTATCATTTGAAAACTTCCATTACTCATCACAAATAATGCTCGATACATTACAGGTTGCAATACCTTCAACATTGGAAAATATTGTATTTTCAGCCCTGGCAATTATCATCAACAGTATGCTGGTCCTTGCTGCAGGTACAACAGCAGTAGCAGTATATACAGCATCAATGAGAATCGTGCAGTTATGTATGATACCATTAATCGGTCTTGGAACAGCAGTATTGACAGTTGCAGGTGTGGCATATGGTGCGCATAACTATGAAAACCTTCAAACCGCACATTCATATTCCATAAAAGTCGGATTTGCAATATCAATAGCTCTTGGAGCAATAATGTATATATTCGCACCTCAAATAGCTTCAATATTTGCCTATACATCAGCAAGCGCATCACTGGCACCGGAAATTGCAACAGCACTGTCCGTTCTGACATTGTTTGTTCTTGCAATTCCTCACGGTATGATGTCATCAATGATGTTCCAGGGTGTTGGAAAAGGAACTTACTCCCTTATTATTACTTTGGGCAGATCTTTGATTCTTGAAAGTATATTTGCATATCTGTTCTGCTTCATATTTGGCTGGGGACTTACAGGAATCTATGCCGGAGTGGTATTCGGTTGTTTTGTAGGCGGAACATTAGGATATCTCTGGGCAAAATTCTTCATTAAAAAATTCAAAGAGATATCAATCAAAAAATACACACCACAAAAAGGAGCCCCACAATAGGGACTTCTATTTTACTTTTTTTAGATAATATTAAATAGTTTATTCATTAAAACTATAATTAAAGACAGCGCTATTAATTATGGTGAATAATTTGTTAAAAGATGCTAAAAAAAGAATATTCTATTTTGATGAGCTACGTGCATTAGCTATTTTATTTATTATATTGTGTCATACTACAACAATCTACAGACCTTACTATTATAACCTTTCAATAATGTCCATTCCAAGCTATTTAAATATGCTAGGTTGGGTAGGTGTTCCATTATTCTTCATGATAAGCGGAGCATTGTTGTTGAACAGGGATTATAATTTAAAGGATTTCTTTAAACGTAGATTTACACGTATTCTATTTCCGTTTATTTTCTGGATGATTATTACATTAACAATAGATTATGTATTTTTAGGATTTTCCACAAAGCAATTGATTACTGTTTTTCTAGGTCAAAAAAGATATACCTGGTTTATTTGGGTAATGATTGGTATTTATTTAGTGATGCCTTTAATCAATTCATTCATAAGGGAATATGGTATTAAAGGAGTGGAATATTTCTTAGCCATATGGTTCTTAACAATTGTATTGAATACCCTTGGACTATACCCATTTTACAGATTTGAACTATCCTATTTTGCAGGATTTATCGGATTTCCGATTTTAGGATACTATTTGGCCAACAAGGAATTCAGACTTTCAGACAAAACATTGATAGTGCTGGGAGCGCTTTTATATTTCGCATTTTTAACAATGAACTGGTATTGTCAAGGACATAAGATATTTACTACAAAAAGTGCATACCTATCCATATTTGTTGTAATTGCAAGTGCAGGAATATTTTTAGCATTCAAATCAATCTCATGCTATTCTCAAAAAAACGGCTCTTCTATTATTGCCAGAATCCATAATAAATTTAAAGCAGAACCGTTAGGCAAACTTATTTTATCATTAAGCATATGCAGTTATGGAATTTACTTTGTAAACTCATTATTGTTTGAATTCATTAAATCCTGGCACATTAACACATTCAAAATGATGCCTGTAATATTCATTTCAGTCACATTGGTATCATGGCTTGTTATTGCAGTTCTGGACAAAATTCCATTTTTAAGAAAATTCATTGGAACCTAATACTTATTATAATGATTAAATGTAAATATTAAATCATGGAATTCATATTAAACAACAAAAAATATTCTATAATTAACCATGAACTCTACATTAACTATTTAATGGTTGACAGTTATTTCAGATATAACTATTCTAAATATGAATATAACATAAGCTTTGATTTTATAGATCCGTTATTGGAAAAGGAAAAAATAGAATTCAAAGACATCCTGGAAGGTACTGAAGTTTTGGAGGATTTGATTGAAAAGGAACAGATCAATTTCATCCCTTCAGGTGTTAAAATAGACGAGCACCTTAACGGTAACTTCAAGATATCATATCAGGATATGGAATTTGTCAATGTTAATGTAGGTGAAGCTATTCCATTGTTAATTGCCCTAAACTCTCTTCTGACATATAAACCAATAGTTACATTAACACAAATAGAAGAGGAATTGAACTATTTTTTAGAAAAGTTTAGAAGTTATTCCGAAGGATAACCGATATTCAATTCAGGTTCCCTGTAAATAAAGCAAGTGGATGTTTTCTTCCAGTAACAGTTATTGCATGTTTTACATATTGTTTCGCCATCCCCTTCATAGCGCCAATCAAGCAGGAAAGTATGATCTGCTACAAATGGCCTTTGCATGGAAATGAAATCCACTTTTGTCTTGTTTAAAACATTGTTTATTTGTCTATAGGATTTGATTCCGCCACCCATAATGACTGGAATGTCAACATTGTCAATTATTTTATTACATGCATTAGCTAAAAGGCTTTTATGATAATTTTCTCGTGAAAAATACTGAGGAGAACGTGGACGGGTGATTTGAAGAGAATCCACACCATGTTTTTCAAGTAATTTGGCAACCTCAACTGTATCATCTACAGTCATTCCACCTTTTTGTATGTCAAATGCGTTTAAACGACAGTTAATATGTAGATTTGTATTTTGTTTGATTACTTTAATGATTTCTAATACAATTCTCAATCTATTTAATGTATTTCCACCATATTTATCATCTCTTTTATTAAAATAAGGGCTGATAAATCTTGTTAAAAAATAATAGTTTCCTAAAGCTATTTGGATTCCGTCAAAACCTGCGTAATCAAATTTTTGAGCTGCAATAATATAATCAGTCTGAATCTTTCTTATATCATCAATTGTAATATCCTCAATCCTGACATGTTGCTCTGTTTTTTTGTTGTAATGGACAAAACCCAACTGTGCAAAAATAGGAACATCATATACATGAACCATATCAGTTAAATCACGAGCTTCACGCACAAACCGGTTGTAGTTTACAGTTTGAGTATATTTACTAAAAGCATCTCTGGGATAAAGTGAAAATACTTCAGTTATTATTAATCCAACGCCACTGGCTGCAATGTTTTCGTATCTGTTATATATCTCAGGTGTGAGATTTCCCTGTTGTTCCCTTTGGGATTCCCACAAGCCAGTTCTGACTATGCGACTGTTCAGTTTAAACTCACCAAATTGACAATAATCAAACATATCTTTCATAATTATAATTATTGAAAAATAGTATAAAAAACTTTTTAAAAAATAAAAAAATAGAGGGAATAAATTTTTTCCCTTTGAATTGCACTTTTAAATTATAACCAATAGGCTAACAAGCAATAATGCGAGAACAGCAAAAATGCCTAAATCATCGCTAGTTTGTACAACATTTTCAGTTTGGTTATTAAGTGTATTTTTTTCACTTGTGTTTTTTGAATTATCAGTGCTAAATGAATTAATTGGAGTTATTGTTTCTTTAATATCTCCTAAATCAATAGTTTTAGATATTGAATTACTGTTTTTGCTTTTAGTAGTTGGAGTATATGAATCTACGGATGAATCAGCATTATTTTCATCATCACTACAACTGCCTGCTGAAGTTGAATAATCTTTTTCAGGAATAGACATTTCATCTGAAAATGAATTGGAAGCCAAGTATGCACATTCAACTGCTTTACCTGTTTTATAAGCTAAGGTCTTATAAATATAAACTTTTCCACCTTCGGTAAAGTTTCCTTCTTCAAACCAATCAACATCATCGTAGACATAGCCTTCCCAGTCGAAATCGTCTAGGTAATCTTCGTCGTCGTAATCTTCCCAGTCTTCATCGTCCCAGTAGTCTTCGTCGTCGTAGTCCTCCCAGTCTTCATCGTCCCAGTAG
>JAEIGA010015965.1_pt1 | contig 11429 bp, 9 predicted proteins | sample 9270691 | NCBI WGS metagenome assembly JAEIGA01 (sample SAMN17057246, study PRJNA624740) | gut metagenome | biome: biome; isolation source: fecal sample | host: Bos grunniens | place: China: Xizang | collected 2019
AGACACCTTGATGTATATCCTCACACTGGATAATCCTGCAGGAAAAGAAACTTTCAGATTCTTCTACAGGCCAGACAGCATAAAATACGTATCATTGCCAGAAAAGGGTAACGAGCTTCAAAACAAAGGAGTCTATTTTTTTGAATATTGCCTTGAAAATGGAGACACCTTCCAGAATCATTGTCTCGACACACTAAAAATGGAGACATACCTCAGACCTGTATTAACCCAGAAAGGTATCAAGAGCCATAAATTCTACCTGTATAACGATCATACCGTCAAGGGTACCACCTACGACTTTGTCCATTTTACTAAAACAAATTCCGCCACTGACGAAATCCAAGGAACAATCTACACCATACAGTCGAAAGAACAAGCAGATGACGTGCTCAAACAGCTCAATCACGCTATCAACCAGTTCATTGACGAGAATCCTCAAACAAACCACTGGAAACCAGAACAAAAAAAACAGATTTTATTCTGCAGCACCCTTTCCTCCAACCAAGAATACTGCATATTCCACCTGCATTCGGAAGAAACGGACACGCACTACATCATGATATTCAATGCCACAGGCACACTCTCTCTGCCGAGAGGCTGGCAAAACATGAAAAGCTGGGTTAACGGGAAAATTGAATACTACAGAAACTAACTCTTATTCTACCAACGATATATGAAAAAAATAATAATCACACTTTGTGCCGCATTGCTCACCCTGAGTGTTTCCGCACAAGACAACATAAAGTTACGCACATATATCAACCCTACGATTGGAAATCTTTTGAATTACGCCGATTCATTGGGAGTACATGTCGATACTATTTATACAACCGTTAGTGGGCAACGTGAAAAAATCATCCGTTTCCGTTTAATTATTCAAAGCAACATAACAAGATTCACTTTAACTGGAAATGAAAAGGTTGACAAAAAGGTTGACAAAAGAAATCAAGAAATGGACAGCATAAATGCTAATCAAAATCTTAAGATGAGCGTTCTGCTGGACTCAATCCAACAAGCATTCAAGGTGCTGGCTGACAGCAGCCAAGAGAATTACATGTGGGAATATCATCAAAATGGGAAAGACAGCATTGTATATTCATTAGCATTAGAATACAAAAAAAACAGAAACAAGAAGGTTAAGAATAAGTATACAGGACAAATAAATAAAAGAAATATATATTTTTCCGATGTAACAGAATCAGCTATGTTTCAATATACTTCAGATTCAACACAAAGTGCTGTCTCTCCTCACAAATTCTTTCGTTATGGCAATTTCACTTACACATATTCCCCTGACAGTATTAACATCAACCAATCATACGACGGCTACATCGACTCAAAAGCATATTGGAAAACGCTCAAGAAGATATTCCAAAAGGAAGGAATAGAAAAACAAGAACTATATATATCCAAAGACAGCACCTACCATCTCAAAATAGAAGAATTGGAAAGCGGAAGCAATCTTTCCTGCAATATCTCTAAACAAAAAGTATTGATTTATTCTATGGAATCAATAGACTTAGCAAACAAAATCATTCGTGAAATCATTGACTCCACATGGATACATTTAGATAAGCATCCTGACGTTCAGTACGACATGTATGCGAATGCTGGATTTTACGACGACCGCAGTTATGCCTATATCCTCTCTATTGGTAATGATTACGACCAATCAAAAAAATACTTCCGTATCAATCTTAAGAAGGACAGAATAGGCAAGAATACCACGTACTATTTTTTTATTAGTGAGAACCAAGGTATCTATTTCCTCCCTCGAGATTGGGAGATTCTCAAAAGCTGGAAAAACGGGAAGAAAACCTACAACAAGAAATTGGTAGAACAAAGATTCCACTCCCGATAACCATTTATCCCTACGTACCAATAACAAACGCACCCCTCGGGTCCGCCATCACGAACCCGAGGGGTGCGCCTTTTCGTACCCGACGGCTACGCCTACGTACACACTATGTAAGCACGTGGAATTTTGTCATCCCCCTTAAAAAACAAATATCGACTAAAAAAATAATAGAATTTTTATTGTGCTAGTTTCGTTAAAGCGGGCATTCGTTTTGCAGATGTACGGTTTTGAGATGTTATGACCATGCAACGATGGAGCTGTTTCTGTTTGCTGTCCGCTGTCGCCGCACACGGATCTAGATTTCTCCCACATCGACGAGTCCGTTCATGACTGCATAGATGATGACTTCGGCCAGGGAGCGCGCTTTCAGCTTCTCCATGATGTTCTTGCGATGGGTGATGACGGTGGTGAGCCCGATGTTGAGCGTATCTGCAATCTCCTTGTTGATGAGTCCCTTGGCCAGCAGCACGAGCACCTCTGCCTCGCGCGGAGAGAGCAGGGGCTTTCCTGCAGCACCAGCTGGATGCTGGAGCTCGGCTTCCGCACGGGGAGGATGATGGGCATGGGACTGCTGCCTGTGCCCATGGCTGTGTAGGGAGAGGATGGATTTGACGAGCGCTTTCTCGTCCTGACAGACGTTCAGGGTAGGCACTCCTGCTATCTGCAGGTCGCCATTGACGAGCACGATGGAGCGTTTGGCATTCTCACGGAAAAAAGATGTGTGTTCGAAGTAGATACGCGATGCCACGAAGTAATGCACAAACTGCCCGTGGTCGGCTGCTTGCAACTCTTCGAAGGAGATAAAGAGGCGTACCTCCGCTATCGGGATGATGTCGGTCAGGATGGGCTGCAACCCCAGGGCGGTCAGAATGTTTGTGTCGACAATTGCTATCTCAAAATGTGGCATGGTGCACAAAGATTGGATACGCAAAGGTAGCAAAAAGGGTGAAGAAAAGAGTAAAAAAGGAAAGAAAATGTTCCTTTTATGCCAAAATGCCACCACGCAACCAACAATTTTTCTCTTCTCGTTTTATTAAGTCCTAGTTCTTTGCTACCTTTGTAATATGTTCAGCACAACCCTACTCAACTGGTTTGCCCTCAACGGGCGCGACTTGCCTTGGCGGCACACGAAAGATGCGTATGCCATCTGGCTGAGCGAGGTCATTCTGCAACAGACTCGCATTCAGCAGGGCATGGACTACTGGCTGCGCTTCGTGCGACGTTGGCCGCGAGTGGAAGACTTGGCTACGGCGAGCGAAGACGAAGTGCTGCGCGAGTGGCAAGGGCTTGGCTATTACAGTCGCGCACGCAATCTGCATGCAGCCGCACAACAGATTGCGGCAAACGGATCGTTCCCTAACACTTTAGACGGTATCAAGAAGTTGAAAGGCGTTGGCGACTATACAGCTGCCGCCATTGGCTCCATAGCATTCGGACTGCCCGCGGCTGTGGTGGATGGTAATGTGTATCGTGTGCTGGCACGCCATTACGGCATAGACACTCCTATCAACACGACGCAGGGCAAGAGGCTTTTCACAGAACTGGCACAATCGCTGCTACCAGTTGACCAGCCAGCCTCATTCAATCAGGCGATGATGGACTTCGGGGCGATTCAGTGCACTCCGACCTCCCCTAAATGCGTGCTCTGCCCTCTGCAGGAATCCTGCGAGGCATTTCGAAGCGGACGGGTTGGCGAACTTCCTGTAAAGGAAAAGAAGCTGACCATACAGACACGCCGCTTCACCTATATGTATATACGTTGCCAAGGCAAGACGGCCATACGGAAGAGGGCGGCTGGAGACATCTGGCAGGGGTTGTGGGAGCCTGTGCTGGCTGAGGAATGCGGGATGCTAGCTGGGGCGAAGCTGCTCCGCAAAGATGTGAAGCACGTCCTTACCCACCGCATTCTGCTTGCCGACTTCTATCTGCTGGAGACAGAAGCATTTCCTACCTTGCCTGAGGGCTATATCTGGATAGACGAAACTGAGCTGGACAAGTACGCTGTACCACGTCTTATCGAGCTACTGCACGAGGCAGTCTTTTCAAATCCTCACAAATAAGGATTGTGAGATCAAACAAAAAACCGTAACTTTGCAGCGCATTTAAGTTCTAACAACTTCAAGCACATACGGCACATGAACTTTTCAGGACTGATTATTGCAGCTGCAACCTTTCTCGCCATAGGAGCTTTTCACCCTATTGTGATTAAAGCGGAATATTATGGCGGCACTCGTTGCTGGTGGGCATTCCTTGCGGCAGGCATGGCGTTTGTCGCGGCTTCGCTCTTCACGGAGAATGACATCGTCAGCCCTGTGCTTGGCGTTGTAGGTTGTTCGTGTCTTTGGAGCATCTTGGAACTGTTTGAGCAGAAGAAGAGAGTGGAAAAGGGATGGTTCCCCATGAATCCGAAGAGAAAGGATTGCTATAGGAAAACAGGCTCTTCACCAAATGAGAAGAATGAATAATCACTAAATAAATTAAAGAAGAATGAAAGCATTAAAGTATTTTGCCCTGATGATGATTGGGCTCTGCCTCATCACAGCGTGCAGTGACGACAACGGAGACGGTGGCGAAGGCGATGGCGTGGACACAGTCCTCTTCCACGAGTTTACTGGCTACATTTATGTTTCATCCCAATATTTTGGCAAGACCTATTACGGCAACGACGCCAAGTTCAGCGTCTGGACTGCTGGCGACCAATATATCGTGAAGTTTTCTGACCCTGTCTGGGGAGATGCTCAGTTTGGCTACGTGCAGTTTGGCGAGAATCTGCAAGGCACAGGCAACATCAAGTTCAACTATATGAACTACAACGGCACTAACCCTGCCATCTTGAAAGGAACCACATTGGCACCAGTCATTGAAATTCCCAGCGTGATGAAGGGATGCACCATCTACTTCCACGCAGGCGAGGCTTCGATGGCGGATGTTGTGGCGGGAACTTATAGCGGAACAAACACTGTTGTTGTGGGGGGCGCTTACACCTACACGGCGAATATGGCCTATACCATCAAGGCTAACCCCGACAGCACCATCACCATCGAAGTACCTGAATACAAACTCAACAACACGATCATGGGCAACCTCACACTGGGCGCATACACCATCAGCAATATCGCTTACGACAAAAAAACAGAGACGTTCCACCATGTTTATGGAGAAGACGGGCTTGCCCAGCACTTCAAGGCTGTGAACGTGGATGAAAACGGGAAAGAAATCAATCCGCCAACCATGGACCAGCTGTACAGCTTTGCCCCCAACAGCCAAATCGTTCTGGAACCAGTTCCAGGTGGAGGTATCAAGGTAGAAAACAGTTTCCAGCTCGGGAAAATGCCTTTCCCTATCGTTGCCACATTTGAGAAGAAGGTGATGAAATGAGGCAACTTTCTTTAGCTTTGTCGCTGCTGCTGCTCGCTTCCTGCGAAGGCTTGTTTGACGACATCTATGACGCGCCCCTTGAAGAAGAGGGTGCGGGAAAGGAGCAGCTGTACATTGACGCCTCCAGCTGGACCGAATGGCATTACATTGATTTTGAAGCGATAGCCGACAGTCTGCAAAGCAACAGCCTGTACAATCCCTCTAGCGCAGTTGTAACGTATGCCATTCCTACAGAAGCTATTGAAAGCGAAGGAAAGAGCGGTATCTACACCTATTGGTATGATGTGTTCGGAGCAGGCATTTCCAATCACGAGTTTCGCAGTTTCACACCCACAAAGAGACAAGAAGAGCCTGTTGCCTGGAGCATTGCCATACACAGAAACAACGTACGGACCAATGGCGGCAGCGTGTATGAGACACCTTACACGTCGATGAGCGATTTGCCCGAAAGCAGCGAAGCCTTCAAGAATGCCGCTTTCACAGAGGACGCATGGAACGAGAAAGACGTATGGACGGTGCAGGACCGCATGCTGCAAGGACTAATAGGCAATCAAGGCATCCATGTCAACCAAGTGCTCTCGGCATGGCTGAAGGTGCATATACCGCCCGTTCCTCCTGTCTTCACGCTTAACAGCCATGTGTTTGTCCTCAAACTGAAAAATGGCACCTGCGCTGCACTCCAGCTGGAGAATTACCAGAATACGGCAGGGAAAAAGTGCTTTCTGACCATCAACTACAAGTATCCTTATTAAAAAATACAGGTTCTTATTAAAAAATAAAGTCAAGACTCCCTATGCTTTTTCCACATTTCAACAAATCCATGCTGTCCTTCCTATTAGCAGGAGCTGTTGCTTTGTGCCATGCACAGACGGCGGACTCTATATTCCACTTAAGTGATGTGGTTGTAACAGGTACTCGGACACCTAAATTGCTGAAGGATGCTCCCATACAGACCCGAGTCATCACAGCGACAGACATAGAGAGGACGGATGCAACCAACATAGAGGACTTGCTGCAGCAGGAGATACCGGGCGTGGAGTTCTCATATGCAATGAACCAAAGGAAACACATGAACCTCAACGGATTTGGCGGACAGGGCATTCTTTTTCTCGTGAATGGCGAGCGCATGGCAGGAGAGGCAATGGACGACGTGGACTTCACGAGGCTGAACATGGCGAATGTGGAACGCATCGAGATTGTAAAAGGGGCTGCAAGTGCACTATACGGCAGCAGCGCCAACGGAGGGGTCATCAACATCATCACGAAAGAAGGGAATGAACCTTGGTCGCTAAACGTAAACGCACGGCTGGGACGACATAACGCCCAACGAGCAGGATTATCGCTTGGCACGAAAGGGAGAAAGTTAAGAAACCTGCTGACCGCCACTTATACCTCTGCAGATGAATTCGATGTACACAATGCAGAGAATCCAGTCACCCAAGTGGTGACCACCGTATATGGAGAACACACCGTGAATGTGAAAGACCAACTGACTTATACACCTGCGGAGAACCTGAAGTTGACAGGACGAGCTGGCTTTTTCTATCGGCAACTGACCCGAACAGCAGACACTCCAGAACGATACAGAGACTTCAGCGCTGGACTAAGGGGCTTATGGGACATTACCCCGAATGAGCAACTGGATTTATCCTATTCGTACGACCAATATGACAAGTCGGACTTCTACAAAATCACACACCGTGATGTGCGTGACTACAGCAATGTACAAAACATCGTCAGAGGACTGTACAACCGCACTTTTGACAACGGAAGCACACTCACGGCAGGGGCTGATTTCATGCATGACTATCTGATGAACAATTACCTGGAGACGGGGGACAAATCGCAGAACTGTGTAGATGTTTTCGTGCAGTATGACTGGATAGCCTCTGATGCGTGGGAGTTTGTCGGAGCAATGCGCTACGATTATTTCTCCGATAGCGATGACTCTCAGATAACCCCTAAATTTACAGCAAGATACAAGCCGCTCTACAACCTGAACGTCCGTTTTGGGTATGGAATGGGATTTCGTGCACCTGCCCTGAAGGAGAAGTATTATGATTTTGACATGGTTGGCATTTGGATTATCAAAGGGAATCCCAATCTGAAAGCTGAGACAAGCCATAATTTCAACATCTCGGCTGACTATACGAAAAGCCGTTATAACTTTACTTTTTCCGCCTGCTACAACGACGTGAGGAACAAGTTGACGACTGGTATACCCCACTACTTACCAGGAGATGGCAAGCAGCTGTATCTTGATTATGTCAATCTTGACAACTATTCGGTATGGGGAGGAGAAGCAGCGGTGCAAGCCCGATGGAACAATGGACTGAGCGCAAGATTATCATATGCATACACCAACGAACGGCACAAGAAAGACAAAGAGGGAAACACCATTAACAACCAGTACATTCCTGCACGCAAGCATTCCATTGTTGCTCGCTTAGATTGGGAGAAACAGGTATCAAAAAACTATGGCATACGCCTGTCTCTGAACGGACGTTTTCTTTCCAAAGTCAAGAATATTGAGTTCGTTGATTATTATGACATTTCAAAAGGAACGAATCAGGTCTGCTACCCTGCTTATACGTTGTGGAAACTGTCTGCTGTACAAGAAATTGGAAAGGGCATCAGAGTGACTGCAACACTTGACAACCTTTTCAACTATAAGCCCAAGCACTATTACTACAACAGTCCTCTGACAGACGGCACCAACCTGTTGGTAGGTGTATCTGTAGACGCCCATTGCCTTTTCTAGATGGAGAAAGTTCCATACTTCGCCATATATAGTCACACAATACCGCAAAATAGCATTTCCCGACTTCAACCTACCCTTTTCCATTTAAATAAAAGAAAAATAGAGTAAAAAGGCGGCTCTCTCATTGTTTTTTATTAAATTTGCATGTTTTTCGTGCCTTCATACAAGGCGCGAACATCTTTTTTATACGATTAGAATTAAACAAAAACAACATATATATGAAACAATTACTTCTCGGAGACGAAGCTATTGCGCTTGGAGCTATCAACGCGGGACTATCTGGCGTTTACGCATACCCAGGCACTCCGTCAACCGAAATCACGGAATTCATCCAGAAAAACAAAGTGGCTCAGGAACGTGGCATCCATAGCCGCTGGTGTACAAACGAAAAGACTGCAATGGAAGCCGCACTCGGCATGTCGTATGCAGGAAAAAGAGCACTGGTCTGCATGAAGCATGTGGGTATGAACGTGTGTGCAGATGCTTTCATCAACAGTGCCATCACTGGCGTAAACGGCGGACTCATCGTTCTTGCTGCCGACGACCCTTCCATGCACTCAAGCCAGAACGAGCAAGACTCTCGTTTCTACGGAAAATTCGCAATGATTCCAGTGTTTGAGCCATCTAACCAGCAAGAGGCTTACGATATGGTTGAAAGTGCTTTCGAACTCTCGGAGGCAATGAAAGAGCCTGTGCTGCTGCGTGTCGTAACTCGCCTCGCCCACAGCCGTGCTGCTGTAGAAGTAGGTGAACCCAAGGCTGAAAATCCGCTGAATATTGCAAAGGAAAGTTGGGTGCTTCTCCCTGCAATCGCTCGTCGCAAATATGCTGAACTGCTTGACAAACAAACAGACATGCTCGACGCTGCAGAAAAGTCTTCTTACAACAAGAAAGAACAGGCTGCTGGACAGAAGCTGGGTATCATCGCTTGCGGTATTGCCTATAACTACGTGAAAGAGAATGTTGGAGACAATGCCAACATCCTGAAAGTTTCACAATACCCCCTTTCTCCTAAAGCCATCAAGGAATTTGCCAGCGAGAATGACGCTCTGATTGTGATGGAAGACGGACAGCCCGTTGTCGAAGAGCAAGTTGCAGGAATCGTTGGGGCAGACTACCCTGTCAAGGGACGTCTTACAGGCGACCTTCCACGCACAGGCGAGCTGACACCAGACAATGTTGCTATTGCATTGGGCAAGCAGGCAGGCCCTGCATTCGACACTGCTAAAAACCTTGCAGCACGTCCTCCACAGCTTTGTCAGGGATGCGGACACAGAGATGTTTATACAGCTCTGAACCAAGTTCTTGCAGAATATCCTGACTACAGAATCTTCGGAGACATTGGCTGCTATACGCTTGGAGCACTGCCTCCATTCAAGGCTTTGGCCAGCTGTGTTGACATGGGTGCTTCTATCACAATGGCAAAGGGCGCTGCTGATGCAGGTCTGTTCCCATCAGTTGCAGTCATAGGAGACTCCACTTTCACTCATTCAGGCATGACGGGACTGCTCGATGCTGTAAACGACAAGTCAAACATCACCGTTGTCATTTCCGATAATCTCACAACAGGCATGACCGGAGGACAGGATTCTGCCGGCACAAACAAGTTTGAGGCAATATGTCTGGGACTTGGTGTAGAGCCAGAGCACGTTCGTGTGGTTGTTCCCCTTCCTAAGAACATGCCCGAAATTACACGTATCTTGAAAGAAGAGATTGAATACAACGGAGTTTCAGTAATCATCCCACGCAGAGAATGCATCCAGACAGCTGCACGCCACGCAAGGGAAGCCAAGAAAGCAAAGGAGGAAAACAAATGAAAAAAGACATCATACTGTGCGGTGTAGGCGGACAAGGAATCCTCTCCATCGCTACAATCATAGGAGAAGCAGCAACAGCAGCTGGCATCAACCTGAAACAGGCTGAAGTACACGGAATGAGCCAGCGCGGCGGAGACGTACAGTCTAACCTTCGCCTCTCTACCGAGAACATTTACTCAGACCTCATTCCACAAGCTGGCGCAGACGTGGTTATCTCCATGGAGCCAATGGAAGCACTGCGTTATCTTCCTTACCTCTCAAAAACAGGTACAATTGTAACCAGTAGTAAGCCATTCATCAATATTCCCAACTACCCCGAAGAAGAAGCGCTGATGGCAGAACTTGACGCCATGCCTTCTGTCGTAAAACTTGACATTGAAGCTGTTGCGAAAGATGCAGGCAATGCTCGTGGCGCCAATATGGTATTGCTTGGAATGGCAGCTCCTCACATCGGCATTCTCTCTGTAGAGCAGCTACGCAATGCCATCGCCGTCATTTTTGCACGAAAGGGAGAAGCAGTCGTAGAGGCCAACCTCAAAGCCTTCGATTCTGGAGTTGAGGCAAGTAAAAACTAACATTCTTAACCACGTCAATTAAGATTATGATTCACAATCCGAAAATGGAGTGCATGTCACGTGAAGACATGCGTAAGATACAATCTGAACGTTTGCAAAAAACAGTCAAGAATTGTTACGAAAACGTTCCTTTCTATAAGAAGAAGATGGACGAAATAGGCGTAAAGCCTGAGGACATCAAGAGCATTGATGACATCGTCAAACTGCCTTTCACCACCAAGCATGACCTTCGTGATGAATACCCATTCGGACTTCAAGCAGTTCCACAAAATGAGATTCGTCGCATTCACGCATCATCAGGAACAACAGGAAAGCCTGTTGTCGGAACCTATACAGAAAACGACCTGAAGATGTGGGCAGAATGCGTAGCACGCGTCTTGGCTGTTGGCGATGTTGGTCCTGGTGACATCGTACAGGTTGCTTACGGATACGGACTCTTTACAGGAGGCCTGGGAGTTCATGATGGTGCAGCTTTCCGCGGAGCTGTTCAGTTACCTATTTCTGCAGGCAATTCAGAGAAGCAGATTATGCTGATGAAAGACTTCGGAACAACCACACTTTGCTGCACTCCATCCTATGCCCTGCATTTGGCTGAGATAATTGAAAAGAATCCTGACATCAAGCCAGAAGACTTGAAACTGCGTGTCGGTTTCTTCGGTGCAGAACCATGGACATGGGGAATCCGCCGAGAACTGGAGAAGAAACTGCACATTAAAGCTATTGACATCTATGGACTGACGGAGATGTGTGGTCCAGGCGTGGGCGGCGAGTGCCAGTTCCAGAACGGTACACACGTTGCTGAAGATATGTTCTATCCAGAAATCATCAATCCAGAGACATTGGAACCTGTAGCACCAGGTGAAGAGGGTGAGCTGGTGTTCACTTCGCTGTGCAAGGAGGCAATGCCAATTCTCCGCTATCGCACACGAGACCTCACGCACCTCATCTACGAACCTTGTGAATGTGGACGTACCACTGTCCGCCTTGGAAAGATTCTGGGTCGCAGCGACGATATGCTCATCATCCGCGGTGTAAACGTC
>JAEIGA010015966.1_pt1 | contig 11429 bp, 1 predicted proteins | sample 9270691 | NCBI WGS metagenome assembly JAEIGA01 (sample SAMN17057246, study PRJNA624740) | gut metagenome | biome: biome; isolation source: fecal sample | host: Bos grunniens | place: China: Xizang | collected 2019
ATTACAAAAGCGTAGGGAAAGACTACTTAATATATGAAGATTCTGTTACTAAAGATGAAACAAAAGAGACAAATGCAGAAGTGCCTACAACAACTGACAACAAAAATTCTACAGACTATCAGGCAAAGATAAATGAAGCAGTAAAAAATGGCGATTACGCAAGTGCATCTAAATATGAACAGCTTCGAAATGAAAAAATTGACAAAGAAGGTCTTTCTTACGAAAAAACAAACAACTATACGATACCAAATGGTGTAGATGGTGAAACATACAATAGACTAATGTCAACATATACACCATCAGAAGATTCTAAGGCAGCAGACGAAAAGAGCAAAGATGCCTTATCGAGTTTAGAAACCCTGACAGGCAAAGACAAAATCATAAGTGATAGTGTTTGGGATGGCATCAATAAGAAGTTTAGTGAGCCAAGTGCAGTAACTGAAGCTGATGCATGGATTGCATCTCAGCTTGAGAAAATACAGAGTGGTAGAACATCATACACCGACAAAGTTAAGGAAATGATGGACAAAATTATGAATCGTGAGAAATTCTCCTACGATGTTGACACAGACCCGTTATTTCAACAGGCCCTTGCTTCTGCTATGAATAGCGGTAAAATTGCTATGCAAGACACCATCGGACAAGCTTCTGCATTGACGGGTGGCTACGGAAGTACATATGCAACAACGGCCGGGAATCAGGCTTATAACTCGTTTATAGAAGATGCATACGATAACCTTCCGCAGTATTATCAAATGGCAATGGAAGCATATCAGTTGGAGGGTGACGAAATGTATCGTCAGTTTGGTATGCTTAGTGAACTTGATGACAAGGAATTCAACAGAAACGTCACAGCTTACGATGCTACATATCAGCACAGAAATCAGATGTACAACGAGGCATATGGTAAGTTTAGAGATGAGAAAACCGATGCATTTGCTTTGGGAAATCTTCAGCTTTCAGAACACGGACAGAGAGTTAGCGATGCATATAATTATTACAATGCCTCATCTAACTATGCCGACACGTTATACGAAAGAGAATATAATGCGTGGGCAGATGAAGTGAATCAGGCTATGCAGTACGCACAGATACTAAATAGTGATTGGTGGAGCAAAACCGAATTCGATGAAAATGTTCGTCAATACGAGAAGTCGTTTGCAGAAAATTCTCGTCAGTTCAATGCTTCGTTGGCAGAAGATGCCCGTCAGTTTGATGAGACGATGGCATTCAATAGGGAACAGTTTGATTGGCAGAAGAGCAAAGGCTCCGGTGGTTCCGGCGGCTCCGGTGGTGGAGGCGGTGGAGGCGGCTCATTAAAAAGTCCTACTGAGAGTCAAATGAAAAAAGCATTAGATGCTTATAATTCAGGAGGCGTGGAAGGTTTCAATAAGTATGTTAATTCGATTCCTGACTCTTATGATAAAAATGCAATTGTTCAGTATGTAGGAACATATGGAGAATTGCCTTACTCACAAAGAACATACACCGTAGTTGATGATGGTGGTGTGAACTGGGGTGGGGGTGTTGATAACAACGCTAAAGTTAAAGACGAATATGGAAATGAGTACACACTTGGACAGTTGAAAGATTATGACAAAGACCTTGCGAAAGAATTAAGTAAACACAAAAGTGGAACAACTTATACGAAAAAATAAGGGAGATGCAACATGGCTTTTAAAGATTATTCAAATGATATTGCGAATGTAAGAAAAAAGAAAAAAGAGGAAGATAATAAAACATCTGTCTCCTCTCAGGGAATTAAAGATTATTCATCTGACTTAGATAGACATTTTCTAACTAAGTCTATCGGTTTTGACACCTTAGAATCCGACGTTACTTCTTTGTCTAAGACTATAGGTAATGTATATAACGGATGGCAGACACGTGAAACGATGGAGAATACACGTTCATCTGTACAGAGCATATATGACCGACTTAGCAAATATCAGGAATATCAAAAGAAGTATGGTGGTACGGACCTTTCTGAATTACAGTCTGCCTACAAATCAGTTCTTGACGATTGGGATGACTTATCAAAGAATTATGGAAAGTATAAGAATGCTGATGCGTATAATAACGCAGTAAAGGTTGCCAAAAAAACAGCAGAAGAATACGAAGGTATGAAGGTTGCCGACCTTGGGGTTGTACAGACGGAAGTTTCTGAGCTTGAGAAAATTTTTAATATTGCTAAGAAATATGATGATAAAGCAACAGACTATTCCAAACAGTCAATGAACTTAAGGAATCCTTCTGCGATTGATGGTTTTTCTAAAAACCTAAAAAAATTGACAGATGAACGTGATGCCTATTTAAAGAGTGTGGGATATGAGAGTATGGATGCTCTTAAAAAGGCATTGGGAGAGAAGAAAGTTTATCTTAATAAGGCTCAAAGGGTACAGGATAGCATTTCGCTATCCTCCGTAGCCGATGTCAATTCGGAAAACTATGATAAGGACTTCAACAAATATGCCGAAAAAGGTAAAGCATTAGGCAAGGAAAAGAATGATTGGTGGAATGGTGGAGGCACTTATAAAAACCAAATAGCCTATATGCGTGAAAATCCTGATTATTTAGAAATGTATGAAGATGCTGCGGATAACAACGGCAAAACTATTGAGAGTCTTACCCTCAATCAATTGACGTATGTAGCGGCAAAATATATGACCGATGATGAGGCAAAGATATACAACTATTATGTTGGAAAAGATGATGAAGAAGGTGCAGAAAAATATCTAAAGTCAATCGAAGAAGCATTAAAACAAAGACAGGGTAGTGCTATTTATGATGAACGTGAAGGAATGCTTAGTAAGTATACATTCGGTTATACTGCAGGTATTGACCAATTCACACAAGGCATTATAAATGTAGCAAACACAAAAGACGATTACATACCAACTACGGGTATACAGAATGCATCAGCGCTTGTAAGAGAAGATATAGCATACGAACACGGCACTCTTGGTCAGGTTGGTTATGACTTAATCAACACAACTTCAAATATGCTTCCGTCTATACTAACTTCTACTGTTGTAAGTGCAGTTGCAACTCCTGTTGCCGGACAGATTGTCGGTGCAGGTCTTATGGGTACATCTGCCGCAGGTGGTGCGTATCAGGAAATGCTTAATCTTGGCTATGATAAGGGTCAAGCAAGAACATACTCTACACTTGTAGGTTTATCAGAAGCAGGACTTCAGTATGCACTTGGTGGTATTAGCAAACTTGGTGGTGTAGGTGGAAAGGTATCCAAGGCTGTATCGGGAATAGACAATGGACTTGCAAAATTTGCCATCCGTTGGGGTGGAAGTGCATTATCCGAAGGCTTTGAAGAAGCTGCACAAGAGGTATTAACTCCTTTATTCACAAACATAGCGGCAGGATATGATACCGGGGCAGACATTGATTGGAGTGAAGTTGTTTATTCAGGATTGCTTGGTGCTTTATCCGGTGGTGTTCTTGAAGGTGGAGGTCTTGCAGTAAATTCTTATGCAGAACATTCCTTCAACAAAGGCATGGGTCAAACCATAAAAGCCAATGAGCGAGTTGGAGATGTGTTTGATATCGCATCTAACCCTGAAGTGGCATCTGCATATGATGTATATACACGTTATGCGAAGAAGGGCATCAATGCTGACAACGTTTCCGATGCACAGCTTGGCAGACTTTATTCTACAGCAAGGGCAGATGCGGTTGAAACGTTGGAGTCTAAAAAGACTACTGCGGAGCAAAAAACAGGAGCAATGCAAACACTTGCAAAATTATCTGCTGTTGAAACTGAAAACACAGTTAAAAAGGAAGCAAAGAAATTCAATGTAGGTGAGGAAACAAAGGTAACTGATTCAGGTGAAACAGTTGACGTTAAAGACTTAAAAGTGAAGGGTGATGAAGTTAAAGTTGTTACCGAAAAAGGTGAAATATCTGTAGACGATATAACTCTTACTCAAAACGATGCCGAACTTGTTGCTTTTGCCAAAGAAATTTCAAAAGCAGATGGGGAGGATGTGGCAAACCTCTTTATTTCTCAATACGACGGTAAAACCAATATTGATGAATATGCCAACTCCTTTAATCTTACAATGGCATATGCAAAGAACAATTTCCGTTATGATACCATTTTGAATAAAAAGGGTGTACTTTCTACTGATGCTGTTAATAAGATTTATCAGGAAACAAGAATAAAGGCAGATAAAGAAAGGGCAGAATACATCAAAAAGCTTAATGAGAAGATGGCAGACAAAAAATTCTACAAAGGTTTTATCGATGAGGCTGTTATCGACTATGAGAACACCTCTGCCGAAGGCAAGGTTAATTGGAATGACCTCGATGCAAAGCAAAAACAAGCTGTTACGTTTATCAAAGGTTTTGCAAAAGCTACGGGTATGAACTTGGTGCTTGAACACAATCCTGATGGAAAATACAATGGTAAATTTGAAGTGAAGAGCAATACCATTACTATTGATATATCAAATCCGGGTAAAGTGTTTCAGCTCAGGGAAACAATCATTCCTACAATGTCGCATGAAACAACACATTGGATGAAAGATAAGTCTCCTGAATTATATCGTCACCTGAATGAGATTGTATTCTCTACGCTTGCGGAGCATTATAACAGTAACACAGAGCAGGCTATCAAGGACAAGATTGAACTTTTGAAATGGGCAGACCCCGGAAAAGCATATACCGAAGAAACTGTTAAGGAAAGAAACATCACAGAAGAAGAAATTATTCGTGCCGAAGTACAGAGAAAAGGAAAAACTTTAGATGAGTCAAGGGATGAAATTATAGCAAGAGCTTGTGAAGACATGCTTGCTATGAGTGAGCGAGGCAAGAGAATATTTACGTCTTTGTCAGAGAATGACCGAAAGACTCTTGTTGAAAAGATTAAGGGCATTGTCAATGACCTTTTAAATTGGGTGAATGAGCTTCTTTCATCCTATGAATCCACTTCAACAGAAGCTCGTATCATGAGAGAATACAAAGAAGAGTTGCAGAAAGCTTCAAAAGTTTGGGATGAAATGCTTGGAAAGTCAATCAAGGCGAACCAATCACTTGAAAAGAGTGGTGCGTATGGGCATATTAATTCCGAACTTGCCAACGTTGGCCTTCAAATTGATTCCGAGAGCAATTCCGTTGCTCCTACTACACTATTCAGCGAAAGAACTTGGACAGAATCGGAATATGTTCAGGACAGAGAAACTGCAATCAATGCCATCGTTAAAGCACTTGGTGTGACGAAGGCGGAAGCTGAGAGATATGTTGACAACATCAATGGTATTGCCCGTATGATTGCTGATGACAGAACAAGGCTTGACTATGAGAAGAACATCGATGAACACGCATCTGCTCTTAAAACAAATAAAGAGTACAAATGGACAGTTGATATGTCTACTCTTTGTGCAAAGAGGTTGCTATTTACAGGAACATTTGATGCCATCCAAAAGAAGTTGCCGAATACCATATTCAATTCAGAAGATATTGTGGCACTTCGCTCAATGATGATGGAAAGAGGCTATGAGGTTGCTTGTGGTATTTGTTACGTTGAATCTACAAGAAGAGAACTCGGACCTATTACAGCAGAATTTATTGAAAGGTACAAACTCGCACAGAAAAACGGAACACCTATTTCTAAAATCAATAGCGCAGGTAAAGAGGTAATCCTTCAGGAAAAAGGCACAAAGAGAAACTTCTATGCAGAAGAAGGATACATCCCTACACTTGCAGAACTCAATACAACGGACATTGATTTGGTGAAGAGAGACCATCCTGAAGTGTATGCGGCATATCTTTCGTTTATGAAATCAAGAGGACAGGCTATTCCTAAGCTTCTTGAAACGAGAACGGAATATAAGGGAGAAATTCTCAAACACTTCAATAGCAAGTCAGCCGTACAATCAAGAAACGATGCAGGCGGTCTTCGTGTTCAATCTTTCTCCGACTTTGAAGTTGCTCACCTTATTGATATGATGCAGATTGTTCTTGATATGTCAAGAGTAGGTCTTATGTCTCAGGCATATACAAAAGTACCTGCCTTCGCCGATGTGTTCGGTAAAACGGGAATAAAAATCAATCTGTCTTTAATTGCCAAAGATAGTGGTCTCGATGCAAACGGAAACCTTATTTTCGATGATGTGGAAGGTATGCCTCACAAGGAAGCGTTCCGCTTAAGAGATAAGTATTCCAAAAATGTCGGCACGATTCTTGTAGGTAAAAACGATGCACACATCAGGGCAGCATTAGCAGACACAAGAATAGACTTTGTAATTCCGTTCCATAAATCGTTTTGGAAAGAGTCGCTTTATGATGCTTTAGGCTTAACAGGGTATGATGACTATACTGAGACACAGAACGAAAAGCCGTTTGACAAGGAGCGGAAAATCAAAAACTTCCAACCTTCTGAATATTGGGATTACTCAAAGAGTGGTGAAGAGAACGCAAAAACATATCTTAAGATGTGTGCAGAAGACGGAAGAATTCCGAAATTCCCTCAATTCCAAAACTGTGAAGGCTATTGGAAATTGCTTATCGACTTCAAAATGTATGACAATGATGGTGTAGGCTCTCCGCAGATGACCGTTAAGCCTGATTTTAGTATGGATGAAGCGAATGCAATCTTGGATAACTATGAAGGTGGACACAGAGAATTCCCGGTGGCGCAAGATGTTGTCGATGACTTTGTGAAACAGAATGAAGGCAGAAATGATATTTTGTACTCTGAAAGAGATGCTGACTATATGGAAGTCGTTGAAAGCGGAGATATGGAAACTGCTCAAAGAATGGTTTATGAAGCTGCGAAAGAAGCAGGGTACACCATCGACGCATATCACGGAACACCTAACAATGATTTTACTGTGTTTGATAAAAATAGAGTAGGCAAAGGAACAGACCAATACGGAGCAGGCTTCTATTTTGCATCAAACAAGACCGTGGCACAGAGTTATGGCGAAAGAGTTATTAATTCTCGTCTTGCAATAAAAAATCCATTAAGAATTAACCGCCAATCCACTAAAAATGTTGCAAATTTAATCGATGCCGGATATGACCATCTGCTTACCGAAGAGCAAGCATATGAAGTCATTAAACGATTGCCTAACATTTATGATGCCGAGGAATCTCCTCTCGGTGATTATTATGACTCATATTGGGAAAATGGTGCTGAAGATTGGATGATTCAAGACCTTGCGGCAAACGAATCTTATAGAAATATTGGTTATCTTGATTCCGATTTGTTTAGAAATTATCCTAACGAACTTCATGAAGCATTGAGGGATGTTGTAGGATACGATGGTGTTGAAGTTACATTGCCAATCGGTGATAAGTTCTATGTCGCATGGTTTGACAATCAGATGAAATCTGCAGACCCCGTAGCTTACGATGACAACGGTAATGTTATTCCATTGTCGCAAAGGTTTAATAACGAGAACAATGATATTAGGTATAGTGATAGGGATTATTCCTATGAGACTCTCGTTGCCAAACCTGATATGAAGCTGACTGTTTTAGATGCAAATGTACCTAATAATCGTGCTGACATAATCCATCAGGCGAAGAAGAATGCAGCCAAGATAGGAAACGTTAATGCGAAAGATAAAAATGTTTCGGTATACGTTGATGATATTGGCAAAGATGTTGTACTTGGAACAAAAGGACTGCAACACGGGCTAAGGAGAGGAAAAACACTTCAAACAGATGCCAACAGTTTTGCAACATTAAAAGCAGGAGAAATTATAAAAAACTCTATTCGCATCAACGAATTAACACCTGAAAATCAAAATGCCGATAGTAGTTATGTACTTATTGGTGCTGCTAATGGGAATAATGGTGATTTGCATATTGTAGAGTCGGTCATAAATCAGTTTAGTAACGAACTTATGTCAATGGATGTTTTGTATTCTGTAAATGCAAAAAAAGAGAATCGGCTGCGCTCAATGCGCCCGGAGATTCAACCCTCCGTTACCGATTCTACTATTAGTATAGCAGAATTGTTAGATTATGTCAATAAATATTTCCCGGACATCTTGCCTGAAAGTGTTTTGAGACACTATGGATATGATGCAAGACCTGAAGGAGAATTGGGAGAAAGCGCACTCTACTCCGACCGAGAAGACACATCCGTTTATGACATCATGGGAGAGACGGACAGAATACTCAAAGAGAACGAAAACTTCAAGGCAGAGATTGAACGTCTGAATGAAAGACTCAAGATTGAGAGAAAGGTTACAAAAGGCAGTATTCTAAACGATAATCAGTTGTTAAGTGCGGCAGGACATCTTCGCAACATCTCAAATAGCACCATTGACAAGGTAGAGTTGGCAAGAAGTCTTAAGGATGTGTATTCATTTATTGCAAATTCTGAGAATCTTACTTGGGAAGAAGTCTTTGAGAAGTGTCATACCATTGCAGAATCTATGCTTGAAAAATCAAAGCCTGAAGTAATGGTTGATGACTACTATAAGCAGATTTTGAAGGACATCAGGAACACGAGAATATCTTTGTCAGAATCTCAAAAGAAGGAAGCTCAAAATATCTTTGATAAGAATTGGAACAGATATTTCTTCGGTAGTGTTATCATCACAGATAAGGGCATTGGTATTGAATCTAAATGGCAAGAGTGGGCGAGTCAATATCCGGGTGTATTCGATGCTGACATAAGCGAGGGTGATATGATTGTAGAACTCTATAATATCATCAACACCTTGCGAGAATCATCCGAAGTTGTTGTGGAATATGATATGGAAGAAAGAACAAGATGGTTGGCAAATGAAATCTATAATCAGTATTGGAATGTTTCTCCTATCAGAACCACAGCAGATAAGTATGATAAGCAGATTAAGAGATTGAATGCTGAGCATCGTAGAACTATGGCAGAATTGCGTGATGATTATAAGTCAAGGCTCAACGAACAACACAAGGCCGACAAGGAAAAGTACACAAAGCTTGCTAAAAAAATCCGTGAGCGTAGGGATGAACAGATTGCTCTTGCAAAACAACACGGCAGAGAAAGACTTGATAAGTACAAGGAAAATGCTGAGAGGAAGACTGTTATTCAAAGGATTACTGCGAACTCATCAACTTTAAACAAATGGCTCACGAAGAACTCCAAAGACTACCATATTCATGAAGCAATGAAAGGCCCGGTAGTTAAACTCTTACAGAGTATTGATTTTTCTTCGAAGAAAATGCTTGAAAAAGGTGACCCTACACAAAGGGACATTTCATTTGCTGAGGCTTTTGCAGAAGTAAGGGCAATGTTGCAGGATGCTGATAATATGGTTGAGGGTCTTGAGGCTTTATATGGTCATGATTTGGCAGAAGACATAAAAAGGTTAGCAGAAAGAACTTATAGCCTTGTAGGTGACAATAACTTTATTATAAATGCAATGACTCTTGAAGAACTTCAAAGTCTTGACAAGCTTGTTCGCCATATTAAAAAGGTGGTTACTGAGTTAAACCAATTCCATACAATACATCATAATCAGGGTGCTGTTAACCTTGCAAATGAGTTTATGGAACACGGAGAAAAATTAGGTAACATTAAAAAACAACATGGCAAAATGGGTAAATTCTTTGAATTTAGAAACCGTACTCCATATTACTTCTTTAAAGACTTGGGTAATGTCGGCAGAAAACTGTTTGAAGCATTTCAGGATGGTTGGGACAAGCTCGCGTTTAATGCAAAGAGAGTTATTGACTTTGCGAATGAAACCTATACGGAAAAAGAAGTAAAGGAATGGAGCAAGGAAACCAAATAATTCAAAATCACTCTACTTGATGGAAGTGAACGTACATTTAAGATGTCAATTGCACAGATTATGGCACTACATTGTGTTTCGAAGCAAGAAGATGCAATAAGGCATTTAATATCAGGTGGTATGACGTTGAAACGCATAGACAAAAAAGGTCATGTAGTTGCCGACTATGAGAATATCACTCTTTCTATGTCTGACATACAATCTATTCTTTCAGCTCTTGATGACAGACAGAAAGAAGTTGCCGACAAATTGCAGAACTTTATGAATACTGTTTGTTCTGCATGGGGCAACGAAATCAGTATGGCAAGGTTTGGTATAGAAATGTTTGGCCTGCCTGACTACTTCCCAATTAAGGTATCGGAAGCAACAGTACCAACGGATAACACAAAGGATGTTGACAATGCGAGTCTGTTCAGATTACTTAATATGTCATTCACCAAATCGAGAAATCAATATGCAGAACAAAGTATTGAGATTGGTGATGTTTTTGACATATTCGCACAACACGCATCCGATATGGCAAAATACAATGCATTGGCCTTGCCTGTGTTGGACTTTAATAAGTTCTACTCAATCCATGGCAAAGATAGTATGGGCAAAGAATATGGTGTTGTAAAAACATTGAAATCTGTATTCGGTGACGAGGCCAACGTATATTTAAGAAGGTTTGTCCGTGATATTAACGGTTCTCAAAATTTTTCAAGAGATGTTATCGGAAACACATTCTTTAAAAATGCAAAAGTCGCATCGGTAGCGGCTAATCTTAGGGTAGTTCTCTTACAGCCTACTGCTTACCATAAGGCAAGTGCAGTTTTAGATAATAAATATCTTTTGAAAGCATCTGCTTACATTAATGTTGAGCCAATAGGCATGGTTAAAAAACTCAAAAAGGCAATATCCGATGCAGAAAAATACTGTGGTATAGTTGCGTGGAAGTCATTAGGATATTATGATACGGATATATCAAAAGGCATTACAGAAAAGATTAAACACGCAGACAGTTTCAAGGACAAAGTGGTGGAAAAATCCCTGAAGGGAGCAGAAATTGCCGACAAAGTAACATTTGGTACACTTTGGGTAGCTTGTGAATTTGAAATCAGAGATACTCGCAAGGACTTGAAGGTAGGTAGTGATGAATTCTATAATGCTGTTGCAAATAGATTGCGAGAAGTAATCTATGCAACTCAGGTTGTAGACTCCACTATGACAAGAAGTGACATGATGAGAAGTCCTGATAAAATGGATAAACTTTATACCACTTTTGGCTCAGAACCTATCATTGCATACAATATGTTATTGGATATGGCAACTCAGTATCAACGTGACAAACAAGAGTTTGGCAAGGCAGAAGCGAGAAAAAGAAATGCCAAAAAGGTACGAAAAGTGGTAACAGCTTATGTTATTACCAACGTTGCAGCCGCATTAGTTGAATCGGCATTTGATTGGTTGAGAGATGATGACGATGAAGAAATGGATGTTGCAGAATTTTTAAAACTTTATCTCAAAAATTTTGCGCTCGATATGAGTATTGGTAATAAGCTTCCTGTTGTAAAGGAACTTTATTCCATAATGCAAGGCTATTCATCGTCAAGAATGGATACACAATGGATGCAATATATGTATAGTGCTATAACCACAAAGAAACCGAGCAAGGCTATCAGAGATACAATAAGACTTATC
>JAEIGA010015967.1_pt1 | contig 11429 bp, 10 predicted proteins | sample 9270691 | NCBI WGS metagenome assembly JAEIGA01 (sample SAMN17057246, study PRJNA624740) | gut metagenome | biome: biome; isolation source: fecal sample | host: Bos grunniens | place: China: Xizang | collected 2019
ATTTGCTGCTTCGTTACCAAAAGTGAGTGCAAAGGTAAAACCTTTTTTTGAATTGGCAAAGATTTTTGATGAATTTTTTATAGCTTTGCCCTTAATAAATAGTATAACTCGAGTATGACAGAGAAATTCAGTGGCATAGTGCTGCGCACCCGCAAATATAACGACACTCTTATGATTGCCGATATTTACACCGCCGAGCGAGGGCGTATGTCGTTTCTGGTGCCTGTTACGCACAGCAAGCGCTCCAAGGTGCGCAATGTGCTTTTTCAGCCTTTGTCAATGCTCTCGTTTACCTCGTCGGTGAAGAGCGGGCGGGCGCTCTCGCGCATTGGTGAGGCTGTGCCGCAGACTCTCTATTGCTCAATAACCGGCGATGTGGTGAAGTCGTCCATTGCACTCTACATTGCCGAGTTGCTCTCCTATGCCTTGCGCGAGGACGTGAAGGATGAAGCACTCTACACCTTCCTCGACAGGTCTCTGACGCTGCTAGATAATCTTGCCGACGGTTATGCCGATTTTCACCTTGTCTTTATGGTGCAGCTACTGCGTTTCCTTGGTATTTATCCCAATCTCGAGAACTATTGTGAGCGTTCCTATCTTGACCTGGAGCAGGGGTGTGCCGTCAGCGAGCATCCGCTGCACGCCAATTTTCTGATGCCGGAAGATTCTGCCCGCTTTGTTGAGCTGCTGCGCACCGGCTACGAGTCGATGCATCTTCTCTCTCTCAACCGCAGGATGCGTGGCGCCTATCTTGCCACGCTATCAACCTATTACAGATTGCATATTCCCGATTTCCCGGAACTTAAGTCGGCCGAGGTGCTGCGCGAGATATTTGATTAGTTGGCAAGCAGCTGCTTCACTATGGTGGAGATTGTCTTGCCCTCGGCCTTGCCGGCAAGTTGCTTTGTTGCTATGCCCATAACTTTGCCCATATCCTGGGGACCGTTTGCGCCGGTTTGTGCAATAATCTCCTTTAATATTGTTGTTACCTCCTCCTCGCTCATCTGTTTGGGAAGGTAGCGGCTCATCACCTCAACCTGTGCAAGTTCTTCTTGTGCAAGTTCGGGGCGGTTTTGGCTGCTGTAGAGTTCGGCCGACTCCTTGCCCTGTTTCACAAGCTTTTGTATAATCTTTATTGCTGTTTCATCGCTGACTGTGTCGCCGGCTCCGGGGGCGGTCTTTGCCTCGAGAAGAACCTTCTTTATGTTGCGCAGGGTGTCAAGTGCCACCTTGTCCTTGGCCTTCATAGCCTCCTTGATATCGTTGCTTATGATGTCAAATAGTTCCATAGTTCAATTGTGTTTTGATTGTTTCTTATTCTTGGTCATTGTCATTTGTCTCCTCAACCTCTGTCTCCGGAATGTTCTCTTCGCTTGCAGCCGGGCAGGCTATGATTGCCTGCATCCTTTCAAGCTCCTGTGCTGTGCGGCAGAATGTGGGAGAGTTGTCGAGTGCAGCAAGGAACTCCTCGTTGTACATCTCATCGCCCTTGAAGATGTGTACTTTGTATTCGGGCTTGTAGAATATGCCAACCATCTTGTCGAGTTTGCTGTCCTCCTTCTCCCTCTCCTTCTTTTCCTGCAGAGTGATTGCGTCTTCAGCATCTTTGATTTTTTCAATCTCGGGCTCCATACCCGGTATGTCCTTCATACCAAAGCCTGTTGCAAGAACGGTAACTTTAACTTCGCCTTCGTTCAGGCCGTGGTCTATGCTATAGCCCCAGATGAGTTCAATGTTCTCATCCCTGAACTGCGACATAAAGTGCTCAACCTCGGCCATCTCCTCGATGCGGATTGGGGTGTTGGGGTTTTCGTATATGTTGAAGAGTATCTTCTTGGATTTGTAGATGTCGTTATCATTGAGCAAGGGTGAGTGCAGTGCACTGCGGAATGCGCGTGTTACACGCATATCGCCGCTCTCTATACCATAGCTCATTATTGCCACGCCGCCATTCTTCAGTATCTTTTCAACGTCGCAGAAGTCGGTGTTGATGACTCCTCGGGTGGTTATAATCTCGGCTATGCTCTTGGTGGCAGTGGTAAGCACTTCATCCACCTTCTTGAAACCGTCGGAAACGCACAGCTTGGGGTAGATGTCGATGAGGCGCTGGTTGTTGATAACAAGCAGTGCATCGACGTGCTTGGAGATTTCAATAACACCACGCAATGCCTGCTTAATCTTTCCTGTCATCTCAAACTTGAATGGGATTGTTACTATTCCCACTGTCAATACGCCTCTGCTCTTGGCTATCTCTGCCACAACAGGGGCTGCACCGGTGCCTGTTCCACCACCCATAGTGGCTGTGATGAAAACCATCTTTGTGCCGTCGTCGAACAGTCTTTCAATTTCGGCACGGCTCTCCTCGGCAGCCTTGCGTGCAACCTCGGGCTGGTTTCCCGCACCAAGCCCATCGGTGCCTAGCTGCACTTTTTTGGGGATGGGTGAGTTGAGCATTGCCTGCATATCGGTGTTACATACCGCAAATGATACATTGTGTATGCCTTTGCGGTACATATTGTGTACTGCGTTGCTGCCACCGCCGCCAACACCAATGACCTTGATTATTCTTGGTGCGTCAGTGGGTATCGCAAACGGCAAGTTTCTTCTTACTGGTTCGTTGTTCTCCATACCTTATTGTATCATTTATTGTATGTTATTATTCTCTGTCTCTTTGTTCTCTGCAGTGGTTTCAAATTCGTCTTCATCCACATTTTGGCTTCCTTCATCGCTTGTAGCGTTGTCGAACCACAGCATTGCAGCATCCCAAATAGAGGTAAGTTTGTTTCTCTTGTTTGTTTTCTTTGTGGTCTTCTTCTCCTTCCCCGCCTTTGTCTCTTCATCCCGGGGTTGCACCTTTTCCTTTTCATCAACCACGGGAGTGGTTTTAACTTCGGGCTCTGTTGTCTTCTCTATTACCTCCGGGGTGGTGGGATGCTCTCCTTTCATCTCGGTATTGGTGAATAGATTGCCACTCTGTGGCAACTCAAGATTTTCCTCCTCGCAGCAGTTTTCTCTTCCCTGTTTCAACAGTCCGCAAAGGGCAGTGGTCATAACACCGTTTATGTTTACCCCTCTCTCGCTGATGATATTGAAGCGTGGTTCGGGTTTAATCTCGGTGGTGAAGCCTGGGAGATACTCCTCTAACAACAGCCCCAGGTTCTTTAGTTTGGAGCCGCCGCCGGTGAACACAATGTGGCCTATGGGCTCGCCCGACTGCTCTATCTGGTATCTCACATTTTTCAGTATCTCGCTCATACGGCCGTTTATGATGCTGTTGAGCGTTTCGTTGTCTATGGTTTCGTTGTCGGTGCGCGATGATTTGTAACCAAGAATTACCTTTATCTCTTCGGCCTTTTCATAGGATATCTGCTGCCTTGTGAGGTCGAGGGTTATATTGTTGCTTCCAAGTGGGAGCACGGTCAGTTTGCGGGGTTTGCTTCCGTTGTAGATGGTTATGGTGGTTGTCTCTGCTCCAATGTTCACCAATGCGCAACCGTTGCGGCACTGGTCGCTGCTCAGCAGTATATCGGCATCTATGCGTGCGGCGCTGAACTCGCCTGCAATGTCTATTTTTGCCTGTTCAAAACTGTCGAGGAATTGCTTGTGGAACTGCTCTTTCATAAGGATGTTCAGATAGTTACACTCGATGAGCAGTGTGGGCGCTCCAATGGGATTGTTGTCAATTTTTCCATCGAGACGGCACTCCTGTGGTAACACCTGCAGCCTTTCATACCCTTCCGGAGCGCGGAAGGTGTCAATGTTCTCATCCCCCATTTCATCAATTATTCCCTGGCTTATCTTGGTGTACCCATCGAAACTGCGACTCACTCTTGAGGTGATGCTGTGCACGCTTAGTCCGGCGAACGATACATAGGCACGCTTTATTGCAATGTTGTCGAGGTCGCTTTCAAGCATATTGATGACACAACTGATAGCTTCACTTGTTTTATCAACATTGCGCACAATTCCCCTTGAGATAAAACCATTGACGGGTGTGCTTGCAGCTGCTATTATGCTCATTCCCTCATTGGTCTCAACTCCCACAACTCCCGAAACTTTGGAGGAACTGAGTTCTATTGCTACGATGTAAGTATTATTCCTCATAACTATTTTTCCCTTATAGTGCAGATTACCTTGTTGCTTATTTTTACGTTCAGTTTGCTGTATTTGTTCCAGCCGGCTACACTCAGTCCGGCAATGTAGAATTTCTTTATGCTCCTTAGCTTTTCATCAAGTTCCTTTGTTGTCCCAATTTCAATGGTGTGGTCTCCTATGCGAGGGATTATGACAGCCTCCCTCTTGTCATTGAAGTGTATCTGCTCAATCTGTGCAAGCCAAAAGGGGTCTCTCTTGATGGCTGTTACCACATCCTTGAGCTCTCTCTTTAGCATACCGTTGTTTATGTGTCCCGATACCACAGGCAGCAGAAGTGGCTTTTTAAGGTCGTCTATTCTGTTACCCTCGGTGTCCACGTGGTAGAACTCACCATCTATTCCGCATACCTTCAGCACCGGCTCTCTACACACAATTTTTAATTTAATATCGTTATTGTTGGTCTTATAGGCCTGACACTCCTTAATAAGAGACATCTGCTTGATAAACTGCTCAATCTCCAGGCAACTAACCTCTTCAATCTCCTTGCCTTTGGGATAGAGGTTGCCATCCTTGAGTATGTCTGTAATCTCGGCATTGTTTATCGTGCCCAATTTATTGCCCTCAATGCTCACAATGAGGTTTCCGCACTTGTCGTTATTCCTTTGGGCGGGAATTATTACAAGTGCAAACAGCAGGTAACAGCCTATTGCTGCAATGATTGTGTATTTGAGTATCTTTCTTAGCATCTTCTGCCTTTCAAAATTGTTTTTATCTGCGGTATCTCGTTCTCTACATCACCGGCACCAAGCACCACAAGCACTTCAATGCTCTCCTTGCACTGCTCCACGGCTTCGAGCACGGCAGAGCGGCTGCACAGGCTCTTCTCAACATCTGGTCCCAGGTTCTTGTAGATAAGCTCGCTTGTTACACCGGGTATGGGTTTCTCCCTTGCAGGGTAGATGTCGGTGAGTATCACCTTGTCAAACAGCGACAGGCTCCGGGCAAACTCTTTGTAAAAGTCGGAGGTGCGGCTGAAGAGGTGTGGTTGGAAAAGTGCTGTAACCTTGCGCCCTGCATAGAGCTCCTTCAGCGACTTTGCGCAGGCACGTATCTCATCGGGGTGGTGGGCATAGTCGCTCAGCAACACAAGCTCCTGTTCCCTGATGTGGAAATCGAAACGGCGCTCGGCACCGCTGAAACTTTTCATAGCCTCTTTCATCTCATCGGCTGTGGCACCACAAATCTCGGCCATAGCCATAGATGCTATACCATTGTCGATGTTTATGCTCACCGGCACTCCAAGCTCAATGTTCTCAATCCTCTGCCAGGGCGATACATAGTCAAACAATATTGTTCCGCCACCAATGCGTATATTCTCGGCGTGGAAATCACCCTTTTCGCGGTCATAGGTGTATATCTTTACACCATCTTTTGTGCGAGGCTTCACCTCAAGCCCCTCGTGTATTATGAGATAGCCGTCGGGGCGTATTCTCTCTGTGAACTGCGCAAAGGCCTCCAAATAGTTCTCCTTGTTGCCGTAGATGTCGAGGTGGTCGGGGTCGGCCGATGTGATAGTTGCAATGTAGGGCTCAAGCTGAAGGAATGAGCGGTCATACTCGTCGGCCTCTATGACAACAAAGTCGCTGCTTGTTGTTGTTATGAGGTTGCTGCCATAGTTCTTTGATATGCCGCCAAGAAATGCTGCGCAGTCTACCTGTGAGCTGTGCAACAGGTGGGCTGTCATTGTCGATGTGGTGGTTTTGCCGTGTGTGCCGGCCGCACACACACCTCGTTTCCCCTTTGTTATTATGCCAAGAACCTCGGCACGCTTCTTTATTGCGAAGCCGCCATTGCGGAACAGCTCCCACTCCTTGTGGTCGGCAGGAATGGCAGGGGTGTAGACAACCAGTGTGGTTGCGGGGTCCTTGCACTCGTCGGGTACAAGGTCGGGGCTCTCCTCAAAGTGCAGCACCGCCCCCTCCTCAATAAGCTTGGTGGTTAGCGGGCTTGGTGTGCGGTCATATCCGCCAACAAACTTGCCTTCATTGAGGAAATACCTCACCAGGGCACTCATTCCAATGCCGCCGGCTCCCAAAAAATAGACCGATTTTATATCCTTGAGCTCCATTATCTGATATTCTCCTTTTTACGTCTTGTCTCCTTTTCAATAAATGCGTCGGCAAGCATCAGCACCTCATCGGCAATCTCGCCGGCAGCGTTGGGCTTGCCCATCTTCTCAATATTCTTCTCCAGGCTTGCAATAGCGGCATTGTCGTTTACTGTTTGCACAGCCTTTGCAATGAGCTCCTCTTTAACATTGGCGTCGGCCACGTATATTGCCGCTCCCTTCTCAACAAGCGCCATTGCGTTTTTGGTCTGGTGGTCTTCGGACACGTTGGGCGAGGGCACCAGAATTACAGCCTTTCCAAGGAGTGCAAACTCCGATATTGAACCGGCTCCTGCGCGCGAAACAACGAGGTTGGCTGCGCTCAATGCGTCGGCCATATTCGATACAAAGTCTGTTATTGTAAGGTTTTCGGGCTTGCCTCTTTGTGCAACCCTCTGTTTCATCTCCTCAAAGTATAGCTTGCCTGTTTGCCAAACGAAATGTATATCCTTGTTGGCCTCTATCCGGTCAAGGCTTGCCAACACTCCCTCGTTTATGCTTCTTGCTCCAAGGCTTCCTCCAACAATCAGCACACACCTCTTGTCCTCATCTATGCCCATAGCCGCCATTGCTTCCTTGCGGTTGGAGCGCATATCCAGCAAGCTCTTGCGCACGGGGTTTCCTGTAAGCTTAATCTTCTCGTGTGGGAAGAAGCGCTCCATCCCGTCATAGGCAACACAAATCATCTTGGCTCTTTTTGCCAACAACTTATTTGTTACGCCTGCATAGGAGTTCTGCTCCTGTATCAGTGTGGGGATATTCATCTTTGCAGCCATTTTCAGTGTGGGGCCGCTGGCATATCCGCCCACTCCCACAACAGCTTGAGGTGCAAACTCCTTTATCACCTTTTTTGCCATTCGTTGGCTCTTTAGTATGAGCCACAGCACCCTTAGATTTTTTAGCAAGTTCTTTCTATCAAAGCCGGCTATGGGCAGGCCCACAATGTTATATCCGGCGTCGGGAACACGCTGCATCTCCATTCTGTTGTTGGCGCCCACAAAGAGTATCTTTGCATCGGGGTGCTTGGCGCGTATTGCATCGGCAATAGACAGGGCGGGGAAAATGTGTCCTCCGGTTCCTCCACCGCTTATGATAATTCTGTAATCCTTTTTCATATCCCGTGTTCTTTGATGTTTTGTTTAGTTTTCTGTTACCTCAACGGCGGGTGTAATGCTCTTTTTTTCCACCATTTTCTCTTTCTTTGGCATTGCATAGCGGCTTATGCTAAGAATGAAGCCAATGTACATACTGTTTATGACAAATGATGTGCCACCTTGGCTCATCAGCGGCAGGGGTTGTCCGGTAACAAAGTTGCTCACTGAAATATACATATGCATAAGTGCCTGAGTGATAATGATTAGTCCTATTCCCATTACCAAATAGGCCAAATAGGGGTCATCACATTTGTCGGCAATCTTGCCGCAGCGGTAGAGCAGTGTGAGGTAGAGCATCATCACCGCAATGGCACCAATGAGGCCAAGCTCCTCTATTATCACTGCAAAGATATAGTCCGAATAGGCGTGAGGAATAAAGTCTCGCTGTATTGAATTGCCGGGCCCGCGTCCAATGAGGTGGCTCGATGCTATTGCAATGTGCGAGTATGTGCGCTGTTCGTTTTGCGAGTCTATGCGATACTCTTCGGCTGTTATCGGGCCGCTGTCGGCCGCGCCCAATATTCGGTGTTTCCACGTTACCACCTTGTTGCCAAAGCTGCCACTTTTTGCAGCGCTGTCCGGTGTTGCAATTATAGCTCCAACTCCCAGTGCCACAATTGCAACTCCTATGCCGAAGGTGGCCAGCAATTGGCGTTTGGGCAGGCCGCCGATTATCATAAGCAGATATATTGTGAATGTGAGCAGCACTGCCGATGAGAGGTTCTCTTTAAGTATGATGAGAATGGGCAGAATACTATACTTGACAATCTCCTTGAGGGCGAATTTGTCGGTGCCTTCATCGCCCAGATGGTTGGAAATTATGCGCGAGGTCATCATCACCAATCCCATTTTGGCAAATTCCATTGGCTGAAAAGTAAATCCCATAATGCTTATCCAACGGGCACTGTCATTAACCCTGCTTCCCTGGAACTGTGCATAGATGAGGCCTGCCACTCCAAACCAATAGATAGCCTTTGTGAACTTGTCAATCCACTTGGCGTTGAGGTTGTGCATAAACCACACCACAACAATTCCTCCTATGATGAAGGCAGTGTGCTTTATAATGGGGTTCCAGTAGTTGCCTGTAGCAAATGTCTGTCGGCTGGTTGCACTGAATACCTCTACCCACGAAATAGCACACAGGGTGATGAATACAATCCATACAACCCTATCTCCTTTGAAGAGTATGCGTGTTATCTTGTTACTTTCCATATTCCGTTAAAGTTTACATACAAGGTTCTTAAACTGTTTTCCCCTGTCCTCGTAGCTTTTGAAGAGGTCGAAACTTGCGCAGCAAGGGCTCAATAGCACAGCCTCACCGCTTTTGGCCATCCTGTGGGCGCTCTCCACGCACTCCTCTATGCTGTGAGTGTCGGCAATCGGCAGCCCATATCCACCGAAGAATTCAAGCAGCTTGCTGTTGTCGGCACCCAGGAAAATGAGCCCCGAGCACTTCTCCCTCACAAGGTCGGCAATCTCGCTATAGTCGTTGCCTTTGTCCTTGCCGCCAAGGATTAGCACAGTTCTCTTTTTCATACTCTGGAGCGCATACCAACAGCTGTTCACGTTTGTTGCTTTGGAGTCGTTGATATACTCTACACCATTCACAACGGCAACCTTCTCAAGCCTGTGCTCAACACCGGCGAATGAGCTTAGTGCCTCGCGTATTGTCTCTTTGTGTATTCCGGCCACGTTTGCCGAAATGCCGGCAGCCATTGAGTTGTAGAGGTTGTGCTTGCCCGTGAGCGAGAGCTCCTCAAGTTCCATATTGAATGGTGTTGGTTCTGTGAATATGAGCTTCTCCTGGTGGGTGTATGCTGCGGCACCGTTGTGCAGCTCCTCGGCAAAGGGGTAGAGCTTGCCGTGCTTGTACTTTGGCAACTCTCTCTTTATTATAGGGTCATCGTTCCAGTAGACAAAAGCATCGTCGGGCTGTTGGTTCTGCAAAATACGCAGTTTGGCGTCAATGTAGTTCTGCATATTGTAGCCATAGCGGTCCAGATGGTCGGGGGTTATATTCAGCAGCACCGCCACGTTGGCTCTGAACTCATACATATTGTCGAGCTGAAAGCTGCTTAGCTCAACAATGTAATAGTCCTTGTCGCCCTGGGCAACCTGCAGCGCAAGGCTGTTGCCTATGTTTCCCGCAAGACCAACATCAAGCCCCGCCTCGCGGAATATATGGTATATGAGCGAGGTGGTTGTTGTTTTTCCATTGCTTCCGGTGATACATATCATCTTTGCTCTTGTATAGCGGCCGGCAAACTCAATTTCTGATATTATTGGTATACCGGCATTCTTTATCTTCACCACAATGGGTGCCTCATTGGGTATGCCGGGGCTCTTTATCACCTCGCCGGCGCTCAGGATAAGCTCCTCGGTGTGCTGTTTCTCCTCCCACTCTATATTGTGGCAGTCGAGCATCTCCTTGTATTTGTCGGCAATAGAGCCAAAGTCCGACAAAAAGACGTCAAACCCCAGTTTCTTGGCCAGTATAGCTGCTCCGCAGCCACTCTCGCCACCTCCAAGAACAACAATTCTCTTTTCCATCAAAAAACCTTCTATAGGTTAAAAACAAACGTTATCTTATCTTCAGAGTCATCAATGTGAGTGCTGCCATTACAATGGTAACAATCCAAAACCTCACAGTAACCTTCGCTTCGTGCAATGGTCTTTCAGGTCCCTTGAAGATATATGTACACTCTTTGTCGAGCTTCTCATCCTCCACGTTGTAGTGGTGGTGCAAAGGAGTACGTCGGAAGATTCTCTGCTTCACACCTTTCCTCTTTCCTCGCTTAAAGTATGCAACCTGCGCCATCACCGAGAGATTTTCGGCAACGAACACACCGCATAAAATCACCAACAAAATCTCCTTGTGTATGAGAATGGCAATAACGGCAATTATACCTCCAATGGTGAGACTGCCGGTGTCTCCCATAAACACCTGCGCCGGGAAGGCGTTGTACCACAAGAAACCAATGAGCGCGCCAATGAAGGCAAAAGTGAATATCACCACCTCCTCTGCTCCGGGCAAGAACATAATGTTCAGGTATTCGGCCCAGTTGGTGTGGCTCGACACATAGGCAAGCACAGCCAGTGTAACACCCATTATTGCTCCGTTTCCGGCAAGCATACCATCCATTCCGTCATTAAGATTGGCTCCGTTGGAGACAGCCGTTACCGCAAGCACGGTAATTACTACAAAAAGCACCCAACCGGCCTCCTCCTTATAGTCGCCACAGAACGACATCACCTCGCTGTAGTCGAGGTTGTGCTCCTTGACGAAAGGAATGGTGGTTTTGTTTATCTTTTCCGATTTTGCGCGGTGCTGCACCTCCTCGGTATGATTGGCCTTTTCAATGACAATGTTCTCGCGCATCACCGCCTGGGGGCTCAGATAGAGTGTGAGGCCTATTACAAGGCCCAGTCCCACCTGTGCGGCAATCTTCACCTTGCCGGGAATACCATCCTTGTTCTTTTTGAAAGTCTTTATATAGTCATCGGCAAAGCCCAGCAAGCCCAGCCACACAGTTGTTATGATGAGCAGCAACATATACACATTGTCGAGCCTTCCTATCAGCAGACAGGGAACGAGAATGGCAATTATTATTATGAGTCCGCCCATTGTAGGCACACCGGCTTTGAGGTTGTTCTTGTCAAATTCGCGCAATGTCTCTGTAATCTGTTTGCGCTTGAAATATTTTATAAGGTAACTGCCGAACCAGGCCGATACCAAAAGCGATGTTACAATGGCAAGCAAGGCGCGGAAAGATGTGTAGTGCATCAGTCTGGCACCGGGAAGGCCCGATTTTGCAAAAATGTCGAAAAGGTAGTACAGCATAGTCTGTTGTGTCGTTTATTGGTTGAAAATTTCGTTGATAACCTCCTTGTCATCAAAATGATGCTTCACGCCCTGAATCTCCTGGTAGTTCTCGTGTCCCTTTCCTGCTACAAGAATAACATCGCCCCTCTGTGCCAGTGCACAAGCTGTTCTTATGGCCTCCTTGCGGTCG
>JAEIGA010015968.1_pt1 | contig 11428 bp, 9 predicted proteins | sample 9270691 | NCBI WGS metagenome assembly JAEIGA01 (sample SAMN17057246, study PRJNA624740) | gut metagenome | biome: biome; isolation source: fecal sample | host: Bos grunniens | place: China: Xizang | collected 2019
GTTATTAAGCCCCAGACCTTTACTGACTTCGCTCGCCACAATTATCTTCTTGCCGATCGAATCGCAGAGAGTGAATCTTGCGTGCGGGAACATTACGGCCAGAGGAATTCCCGGGAAGCCTCCACCAGTTCCGAGATCAAGTATCTTCAATGGCTCGGACAATGCGTACGGCCCGTCTCCGCGCATGCGGTCATATATATCGGGCATCTGCTCCTTGATATAAGCCGCGATTCCGAGTGAATGCAGTACGTGATGCCTGTACAGCTGATCGATGTCTTTACGTGAGATTACATTTATCTTTGAGTTCCAATCACGGTATAGGGCGTCCATCTTCTCAAACTGTTCCATCTGTTCCGGAGTCGTTTCCGGGAAAATATTCTCTGCTATTTTCTTGAATTCTTCGAATGTCATATTCTGTATAGAGGTTAGATTCTTATGGTGCAACGGATTTTTCGGTAAGTCGCGGATTGCGGTCAAAGCAGTTCGTCCGAGTAGTCCATCATTTTCAGCAGCTGTGCCTTTGCGCGTCGTATCTTGGTCTTGACGGTATTTATCGGCATATCAAGTGCGTCTGCTATTTCCTTGTACCCGAAATTATCGATCAGGTTCATCTTGGCCACGACCTTGTAATCCTCCTTCAGCTTCTCGATGTTGGTCAGCCATTTGTCGTATTCCTGCTGATTGATTATATCCTCTTCAGGATTGTGCATCGTAGCCGGAAGCTCCTTCAATTCAGCAATATCCTCATTTATGGAGGTTGTAGGCATATTCGTCTTCTCCCTGTCGTGCTTGCTGAGATGATCGAAGGCGGTATTTCGGGCAATACGATATAGCCAGGTTGAGAACTTGTATTCCGGATTATATGATCCTATCTGACTGAATGCCTTCTGAAAGCTTTCCAGACTGATGTCCTCAATGTCCTCCTTCTGCGAAACATATCGCGATATGTGACTCTTCACTCCGGCGTTGTAACGGGTGTAAAGTACGATATAAGCGGCCTGGTTCTGATCTATGGCGAGTTTCACCAGATCGATGTCAGGCAGATTAATGAGCTTCGAGCCAGTTGCTTCCATAGTTGCATTCAACTGTTAGTGGTACTGAAAGTTTGGTTACGTTCTCCATTTCTTCGATGACGATCTTCTTCAGCCTTTCCACCTCGGAAGGGACTGAGTCGAAGAGGAGTTCGTCGTGAATCTGCAGGATCATACGGCTTGCCAGTCCTTCCTCGGCTATTCTCTTGTCAACGTTGATCATAGCGAGTTTGATGATGTCTGCAGATGTTCCCTGAATCGGAGCGTTGATTGCGGTTCTTTCTGCCAGCGACCTTACGGTTCCGTTCTTTGAATTAATGTCAGGCAGATACCTTCTTCTCCCGAAGATTGTCTCGACATACCCAGTCTCCCTTGCTGCGGTCAATGTGTCTTCAATGTATGATGAGATGGCAGGGAAATTGGCGAAATAGTCGTCGATGATCTTTTTCGACTCTGCCCTGCCTATATGCAGTCTCTGTGCAAGCCCGAATGCCGAGATTCCGTACATAATACCGAAATTAGCGGTCTTCGCAATCCTTCTCTGGTCTGCAGTGACCTCCTTGATGTCGATTCCGAATATCTTGGCAGCCGTCATGGAATGGACGTCGTCCCCATTGCGGAATGCGGCTATAAGGTGCTGGTCGCAGCTAAGGTGCGCCATGATCCTGAGTTCTATCTGCGAATAGTCGGCGGATACGATCACTCCGTCCGGGCGGCTCGGGATGAACGCCTTTCGTATTTCCTTTCCACGTTCAGTGCGGATAGGAATGTTCTGAAGGTTAGGCTTTGACGAGCTGAGTCTTCCTGTCGCTGTAAGAGCCTGGTTGAAGGTAGTGTGGATCTTGCCTGTGGCAGGGGATATATATGATGGAAGCGGCTCGATGTATGTCGAGAGCAGTTTCTTGATGCCTCTGTATTCAAGTATCTCGTTTATGATAGGATGCTTGTCAGCCAGTCCGTTCAGAGTGTCCTCGTCGGTAGGATAACTGTATCTGACTCCTGCCTTGGGCTTAATCTTCGGGTCAAGCTTCATTTTCTCGAAAAGAAGTATGCCTATCTGCTTGGGAGATAATATGTTGAGCTCCGGCTCGCCTGCCATTTCCCTTACCTTTTCCTGAATTTCGTTCATCTGGATCGCAAGGCCGGAAGAATATTTGCGCAACTGTGCCAGATCTATCTTCACTCCTTCAAGCTCCATTCTTGACAATACCTGCACCAGCGGCTCTTCCATTGTCTCATAGAGGCCTGCGAGTTCAAGCTCTTGCAGTTCCGCTCCAATCTTTTCTCCGAGCATAAGGATGGCTGCAGCCTCGGCAGAACGGTCTGTCTCAGCCTCTTCTTCAGGGACTTCATCAAAGAGAGAAAGGCTGACTTCCTCCTTCTTGCCAGCCTGAGATTCTTCCAGATCCACTCCAAGGTATGTCTTTGACAGGAGATCTATCTTATGCCCTTTCTCAGGATTGACAAGATAATGCATCAGCTCGATGTCCATTATCTTTCCCTTAAGCTCTATATTGTTGTATGCCAATATGTTGCGCTGAAGCTTCAAGTCGTATCCATATTTGGCTATGCCTGCGTCAGAAAGCATTTCCCGGAAATCCGCAGCATCAGCGCAGGCAGTGATCAGATCCTTGCCCTCGAAGGCTGCCGCAGTTATCCTCTTGATCTGAGTGAAGCTTCCCGGCTGTGTGCCCTCGATAATAATCGCTGCCTTGCCGCTTTCGGCTGCTGCCTTGCATACGGTTGCAGCCTCACTCCGACGGAGCGATATTTTTTTACTGCCGGCGGCTTCTGTCGGCTTGACATTTCCTATGAACTTCTTCAGTGAGCCGAATTCGTATTTCTCGAAAAGATCTGCAACCTTGCTGTCATATACATAATCGAGAGCCATATCCGCGCTGTCCACATCAATCTCTATGTCTGTCTTGATGCTCACGAGCTCGTGACTCAGGCCGATATGTCCTTCTGCCTCGATGAACGCCTCCCTTTGCTTCGGAGTCAGTTCGTCAAGATGGTTGTAGATATTCCTGACATTGTCATATTTTGCTATGAGCTTGCCGGCTCCGACTTCTCCCACTCCCTTCACACCAGGGATGTTGTCGGCCGAGTCGCCGCACAATGTCAGTATCTCTATGACCTGTTCAGGCCGGGAAATCTTATATTTCTCACAGACTTTCCTGACATCTATCAGTTCGTTCTCGCTTCCGGATTTGCCCGGCTTGAACTGTATGATATGCTCGCTGATAAGCTGCCCGTAATCTTTGTCAGGTGTGACCATATACACCTCAAATCCTTCTTTTTCAGCACGTTTGGCCATTGATCCGATTACGTCGTCTGCCTCATATCCCTTGACCATAAGGACAGGGAAACGCATCGCCGAGCATATCTCGCACAGAGGCTCGAGTGCATCTATCACCAATTGCGGAGTCTCCTGCCTGGTGCCCTTGTATTCAGGATACATCTCGTGCCTGAATGTTCCTCCCGGAGGATCGAATGCGACTGCGAGATGTGTGGGCTTCTCCTTTTCTATAAGTTCAAGTAAATATTTGGTGAATCCGAACAGGATGGACATATCAGCTCCTTTGGAATTGATCATCGGGTGCCGCAGAAATGCGTAATACATCTTGAAGACCAGGGCGTGTCCGTCTATCAGAAATAGTCTTTTGTTCATATAAGGCCGAATTGAACCCCAAAGGTATAAAAAGTTTCGTTTTCTTATATAATATTTTCCCTCAAATTGGCGGAATATGTCGAAGTGTTCACTATATTTGAAAGCTAAAGCGATTGACTATGAAACTTCTGATCATTGAAGACGAGGCTTCTCTCCAGGAACTGATGACAGCTGCTCTCAGAAAAGAGGGCTACATAGTGGAGAATGCAATGGATTATTCCGAGGCAATGGAGCGTGTCGGAGTATATTCCTATGACTGTATATTGCTGGATATCAATCTCCCAGGAGGCAGCGGCCTGGATATTCTCAGGCATATAAAGAAATCCGGCGCCAAGATGAATGTTATCATAATATCAGCCAGAGACTCGATTGATGACAAGGTAGCCGGACTCGAACTCGGTGCCGATGATTATCTGGCGAAGCCTTTTCATCTTGCCGAACTGTCTGCGAGGATCAGAAGCGTTGCCAGACGAAGCCGTAATGACGGAGACCTTGCATATAAGGCCGGTAATGTGGTCCTTGAGGACGTTTCGCAGCGTCTTACCGTGGATGGTAAGGAGGTCTCACTGCTCAAGAAGGAGTTCGACATATTGAAATATTTCCTGATGCGTCCAGGTCACACCGTTGATAAGGCTGCCCTAGCTGAGGCCGTATGGGGCGACCATATCGATCAGACTGATGATTTCCAGTTTGTCTATGCCCAGATGAAGAATCTGCGCCGCAAGCTTTCAGATGCAGGAGCTGACATTGAGATAAAGTCCATTTATGGCTTCGGGTACAAACTTATGATTCCTTGATTATGAAGCTTGTATATAAAATGATGCTTGGCTTGGCCATCCCTCTCGTTATGACTCTTGCATTATGGGGATGGCTGTCCTATCGTACAATGTCTTCACGTATCCACAAGGATACGGATATGATCCTGAAGGATTATTCTGATGACATCGTTGCGCGCAAGCTCTCCGGACAGGAACTGCCGGAGCGTTTCAACGGTGCCTATAATACCTATTATATAAGGGAAGTTGACGAAGAGTATGCATTGGAGCATACTTCACCTTATTATGGAGAGGCCGAGGCGTATATCAGGAGTCAGGAGGACTTCGCAAGCTCCAGGATCCGACGTCAGGTATTTTCGGACAGGGATGGAAGACATTACGAGATCACTGTCTCATTGCCGACTTTCGAGCAGGAAACCCTTGTAGAGCACGTCCTGTGGTGGACAGGCCTGCTTTTCCTGGCCCTGTTGGTTGCCCTTCTTCTGATAGGAATAATTGTGATCGACTATAATCTGCGTCCGTTCCGTGCCCTTATGAAATGGATGGACAATTATGTGCCGGGACATCCTTCCGACTCCGTACCTTGTGATACCGACGTCCTTGAGTTCCGCAAGCTGGCCGATACCATCAGCAAGGCTGTCGACCGCTTCGAGCATGAGTATGAGGAAAGAAAGATATTCATAGGCAATGCATCACACGAGCTGCAGACCCCTCTTGCAGTATGCAGCAACCGTCTTGAGATGCTGCTGGACAGGCCGGATCTGAATGAGGAAATTGCCGGTGAAATGGTGAAGCTGCACCGTAGTCTTCAGCATCTCATCCGACTCAACAAGACTCTTCTTCTTCTCAGCCGCATAGAGAACGACCAGTTCCCTCCGGATGCTGATGTGGATATCGCCTCCTTGCTTACGGACAGCATCGCCCTCAATGAAGAAATATATTCGCATAAGTCCATTTCTTCTTCGATTGATGTGACTGGCAGTTTTGTATGCCGTATCAATGAACAGATGGCTTCTGTCCTTGTGGGCAACCTCGTCAAGAATGCATTCGTGCATTCACCTTCCGGTGCGACAGTGCGTGTGAAGGTGAATGAAAATGGTTTCTCCATTGAGAATCAGGGAGATGCTCCTCTTGATAAAAGCCGGCTTTTCCATCGTTTCTACCTTCCAGGAGGCCGTCGTGAAGGCTCGACCGGTCTTGGTCTTGCCCTCGCGTTTTCCGTTTGTGACCGCAGCGGCCTGTCCCTGACATACGATTTTAAGGAAAAATTCCATAAATTTTCAGTAAATTTGAAAAAATAAAATCTATTTCAGTTTCTTTTCAGAATTGTGTCTGAATTTTGCACTGTGAAAACATCCGGAGCGGATGTAAATGAAAGTAAAATTTAAAAACAGATACGATTATGAAAAAGATTTTTGCAATTGCAGCCATCGCATTGGCTTCCCTCCAGATCATCAAGGCGGACGACAGACCTGTTACATTTGCTCAGCTTCCGGCTGCTGCCCAGACATTCATCAATACAAATTATCCTGATGAGAAGATCTCATACGCTACAGTTGACGATGACCTGATCCTTCCTGATTATTATGTAATGCTTGCTAACGGCGTCAAGATCCAGTTCGAGCATAACGGATCGCTCGAGAAGATCGAGTCGAGAGCCGGAGTTCCTGAAGGACTCATACCTTTCCAGATCAAGGATTATGTCAAGCTTCATTATCCGGATGCGATTTTCTTGGGTTATGAGATAGGAAGGAAATCATACGAAGTGAAGCTCTCCAACAGACTGGAGCTCAAGTTCAATAAGAATTTCATTCTGATCGAGATAGATGACTAAGCTATGAAAAGGATTGTTGCAATTATGGTAGTGGCGGTTGCGGTGGTTATGGCAGCGTCCTGCGAGAAATATGAGGACGGAAGGCCGTCCAAGGATGTGAGAAGCGAGTTTGCCAGAATGTATCCGGATGCCTGGGATGTGGAGTGGGAAAGGACAGGAGGCGAGTATTGGACAGTGACGTTCGAGACCGGCAAACGTCCCAACGGGACAGAGCGCAAGGCCTGGTATGACAAGGGAGGCAACTGGATCCAGACGGTTACGGAAGTTTTTTTGGCCGATGTCCCACAGAATATAAAGAATTATCTTCAGGAGTCGGAGTATGGAGGGGCGCAGTTCGAAGATAATGATGCTGAATACTTCGAGACTCAGTCCGGAGATGAATTCTACAGATTTGATCTGGTGTCGGGAGGAAGGGAGATAGAGGTGGATGTTTATCCTGACGGCAATGTAACTCCTGCACAATACGGATATTTCTGATGATCTGCTTGAAACTGTTTTTGTTTTTCTGAGAAAAATGAAAACAGTTTTTTATATTTGTGACAAATATATGGCAGATATGAAGAAATTTATCTTTACAGCGGCTTTTGTCGCTTTGTGTCTTGGCGGTATCTCTTCCGCACAGGCTCCGGCAGGATCTCCGGATGGCGGTATTTCAGCAGAAATGCTTGTACGTATAAGTGAGGGATATGAGGGAAATGCAGCAGACAGGGCTGTGAGGAATGCTCTGGCAGGCACCCCGATCGGTACATTGGCCATCAATGCAGACAATGCGGCTATGATCGATACCCACTTCTCCGACAGGGTGAGGACGAAGGGCATAACCGACCAGAAGTCTTCAGGAAGATGCTGGCTGTTTACCGGACTCAATGTGCTGAGGGCCAAGATGATAGATAAGTATGGTCTTCCAGGTATGGAGTTCTCTCAGAATTATCTCTTCTTTTACGACCAGCTTGAGAAGGCCAATCTCTTCCTGCAGGGAGTTATAGATACCAAGGAACTTTCTTTCGATGACAGAAAGGTGGACTGGCTTTTCTCCAATCCTCTGAGCGACGGCGGACAGTTCACGGGAGTGTCCAACCTTATTACCAAATATGGACTTGTACCGTCTGAGGCTATGCCGGAGACATATCAGTCTGACAATACATCACAGATGGCTACTCTCCTCAAGCTCAAGCTCCGCGAGGACGGTCTGGCTCTGCGTCAGGCTTACGATGAGGGATTCCGTGAGATAGGCAAGCGTTCGAAGAAGGAAGTAGAGAAAAGAATGGCGGCTCTTGAGCAGAAGCTTCAGGATATGAAGGTACAGCAGCTTTCAGAGATTTATCGTATGCTTGCACTCTGCCTCGGTGAGCCGGTGAAGGAGTTCGAGTGGACAAGATGTGACAAGGACGGCAGGATTGTTGACCGCCGTACCTATACTCCGAAATCGTTCTATGAGGAATATATAGGTGAGGATCTGGAGAATAATTACGTTATGGTCATGAACGATCCTTGCCGCGAGTACGGAAAGGTTTATGAGATCGACTATGACAGGCACGTCTATGACGGACATAACTGGCTCTATATCAATCTTCCTGTAGAACGTATCAAGGAGATGGCCATAGCTTCCATCAAGGATAATGTGGCGATGTATTTCTCTTGTGACGTGGGTAAGTTCCATGACCGCAGGAAGGGAGTCCTCGATCTTGCAAATTTCGATTATGAGTCGCTTATGGGCGTGACCTTCGGTATGGACAAGAAGCAGAGGGTGCAGACCCATGCGAGCGGTTCTTCTCACGCTATGACCCTCATTGCCGTGGATGTATGCCGTGAGACAGGAAAGCCGGTGAAATGGATGGTGGAGAACAGCTGGGGACCGGCATCCGGTTACAAAGGTTGCCTGATTATGACTGACGAGTGGTTCAATGAATATATGTTCCGTCTCGTTGTGGAGAAGAAATATGTACCTGCCGACATCATCAAGATGCTTGACCAGACACCGGTAAAGCTCCCGGCATGGGATCCTATGTTTGCTTCTGAAGAGTAATCGCATAGTCATTTCATGCTTGTCGGGAAATCTTTATTGCAATTTTACTATATTTGCAGATTGTAACAGATAATTGACAGATAAATGGCACAGAAACCATCAATACCAAAGGGAACGAGGGATTTCGGACCGGCTGAAATGGCGGGTCGCAATTATATTTTCGATACAATACGTTCTGTATTCAGGACATACGGATATGCTCCGATCGAGACTCCTTCAATGGAGAATCTGAGCACTCTTCTCGGCAAGTATGGAGAGGAGGGAGATAAGCTTCTTTTCAGAATCCTCAATTCTGGAGATGCATTCTCGAAGATCGATTATGACGAGTACCGTGTCGAGGGTACTGAGGACGGATACAACAGCAAGGCTCTCTCGCTCAAGGTATGTGAGAAAGGACTCCGCTATGACCTTACAGTGCCGTTTGCCCGTTTCGTGGTCCAGCATCAGAATGATATCACCTTCCCTTTCAAGAGGTTCCAGATCCAGCCGGTATGGCGTGCGGACCGTCCTCAGAAGGGCCGTTACAGAGAGTTCTATCAGTGTGATGTGGATGTGATCGGTTCCACATCGCAGCTCAACGAGCTTGAGCTTGTGCAGATCGTCGACAGAGTCTTCACGCTCTTTGATGTGAATGTATGCATAAAGATCAACAACCGCAAGGTGCTCACCGGTATGGCTGAAATCTGCGGATTCCCTGACAAGGTCGTTGACATTACTGTGGCAATAGACAAGATTGACAAGATAGGACTCGAGGCCGTCGAAGCTGAGATGGCGGAAAAGGGGCTGACTGCAGAAGCAATCGAGGTTATCCGCCCAGTCCTGACACTTGCCGGTACCACAGCTGAAAAAATCGCCGTGATGCGTGAACTTATGAACGGCAAGTCAGCTTCCGGACTTGTGTCTGAGACAGGTCTCAAGGGACTTGACGAACTCGAGGAACTTTTCGGATTCATAGATGCAGCTGGCATCCGTCATGAGGTGGAGATCGATCTGTCTCTCGCACGCGGACTTAACTATTATACAGGTGCCATCTTTGAAGTAAAGGCCAAGGATTTTGCGATCGGAAGTATCTGTGGTGGTGGCCGTTACGACAATCTTACCGGTATCTTCGGACTTCCGAATATGTCCGGAGTCGGCATTTCTTTCGGTGCAGACCGTATCTATGATGTGCTCAAGGGACTTGACAAGTTCCCATCGGAAGTGACTTCTACAACCAAGCTTCTGTTTGCGAATATGGGAACAGATGAGCTCAAGTATCTCATACCTGTTGTAAAGGCTCTTCGTGAATCCGGCATAGTTTGCGAAATTTATCCTGAGCAGACCAAACTCAAGAAGCAGTTTGACTATGCCGATAAGAAGGCCATACCTTTCCTTTCCATCGTGGGAGGAAATGAAATGGCGGAGAATGTGATCAACATCAAGAATCTCTCAACTGGAGAGCAGAAGAGCTTTGCAAAGGAGGATGTTGAAGAAATTATGCAATTTTTGCAATAAAAATTTGCAGTTTCAAAAAATGTCCGTATATTTGCAGTCCAATATCGCGGGATAGAGCAGTCGGTAGCTCGTCGGGCTCATAACCCGAAGGTCGTGCGGTTCGAATCCCACTCCCGCTACCAAGAGAAAGCAGATGTAGAGTCTGCTTTTCTCATTTAAATACCATTTCGCGGGCGTGTTGAAATTGGTAGACAAGCCAGACTTAGGATCTGGTGCCGAGAGGCGTATGGGTTCGATTCCCTTCGCCCGCACAAAAAAGAGTTGCTAACAATGTGTAAATCATAGAGTTAGCAACTCTTTTTCTTTTGTTTTGGCGACTTTTTGGCGAGATAGGGATCTGAGGTACTCTGGTATTGAACTTTGACGGGCACTCTAAATGTCCACCCACAAGTTTAACGTGCTTATTCCATTGGCATCACCCAAATGTTCCGGTGACCGTAAAAACATGTACATACCACAGCCTAAAGGCAGAATCCTCTGCATTATTCCAGAATATTTCCTATATTTGCAGCATAATGATGTAATGCCGAAAGGCAATGGATTCTACGAATTAGGTATTCAGCCCTCACTGAATGCCTTTTCTTTTTTCATCCAAAAGTCCTATATTTGCGAGCTAGAGCGAAAGTTTTTTTTCAAATAGTAGAGATGAGATCAAGGTACCCTGATTCCCAACAGGGTGCCTTTTTTGTTTGAAAAGTGATTCTCTCCCTGGCTTTAGCTGGGAGAGTATGTCAACCGGGAGAAGCACCAAAACTGCCGTCACCGAAGAAATATCTTACTTTCGGCAGAATATAATATAGTATATTTTGCCATTTCTGCATTTTTATATATCTTTACGGCAAATTATAACGAGTATGGGCAAAATAGTCGGTAGAAAATCTGAAATAGCAGAACTCAATAAGCTCTATAATAGTGATAGGGCAGAGTTTGTTGTAGTATATGGCCGCAGACGAGTCGGTAAGACGTTTCTTATCAAACAAACCCTCAAGAATCGATTCACATTCCAGCATACAGGTGTTTCTCCAGTAGATCAGGAAGACGAAAAGAATCGTATGAAGACACAGCTTGAAAGTTTTTATTATTCTTTGCTGAGTCATGGTCTTGAGGGCTATAAACAGCCAAAGACATGGATGGAGGCATTCTTTCTGTTACAACAACTACTTATCAAGCTTGATAAAGGGGAACGTATGCTGATTTTCATAGATGAACTACCTTGGATGGACACGCCTCGGTCAGGTTTCCTTTCTGCTTTCGAAAGTTTTTGGAACGGATGGTGCAATGGCAGGGACAACATTATGCTGGTTGTGTGCGGCAGTGCAACATCATGGATACATGGTAAATTCTTCAAAAATAAAGGAGGACTTTACGGACGCATAACAGCCAATATTAAGGTATATCCTTTTACACTGAAGGAATGTGAGGAATACTTTGAGAATGAAAATATCGATATCAGCCGCTATGATATCGTACAATCTCACATGGTATTTGGTGGTATTCCATATTACCTCAGTTACTTTGAAAAGGGACTAAGTCTTGAGAAAAATGTAGATAAAATCCTATTTGGCTCACATCCAAGACTTAAAGACGAGTTCAATA